>Ga0070741_10005337_pt1 | contig 28654 bp, 20 predicted proteins | sample Coa_R1_4_FD_66440 | JGI IMG/M metagenome (GOLD analysis project Ga0070741, IMG submission 66440) | Surface soil microbial communities from Centralia Pennsylvania, which are recovering from an underground coalmine fire - Coalmine... | ecosystem: Environmental > Terrestrial > Soil > Unclassified ... | reverse complement strand
AGGCCGCCGCTACAGGTTTTCGCTCAAACGCGTTAGCAGCTTCTCGTGGATATTATCAAACCCGCCATTACTGAAAACCGCGACGATATCGTTTGGCCGTAGCATCGGAACGATTCGATCCACAATGGCGTCGGCGTTCTGCTCGTAAAAGGCGGGACGACCAGCCTTAGCAATCGCAGTAACGACTCTTTCCGGATTTAATCGCTCTTTTTCGGGGATCTGTTCCAACTTGGCGACCTGCGCAATGAAAACTCCATCGGCTAACTTTAAAGCGTCGGGAAGCTGTTGTTGAAAGACCGCGCGCCGTGTTGTGTTGGACCGCGGTTCGAAGATAGCCCACAGCCGATTTCCCCGATACCGATGGCGTAATGCTTCCAGTGTGTTTGCAATCGCCGTCGGATGATGACCAAAATCGTCGATCACTTTCACCCCTCGGGCTTCCCCGCGGCATTCCTGCCGTCGCGCGATCCCGGCAAAACTCTTAAATGCGCTATCGATTTTTGCCTTCGGCACGTCATAAAACCGCGCTGCCATTGCCGCCATCGCAGCGTTGTGCACATTGAATTCGCCTACCAGCGGAATCTCGAAGGTCTCATCTCCAAGCTTGAATCGGGAACCCTCGGCCGAGCAGAAAACATCGCGGATTCGCTGCGCGCAATTCTTCGAGAAACCCACCTCAATCATCTGTGCCAGACAATCTTTTGCCACCTCGACGCAATTTGGGTCGTCACCGTTCACCAGGACCATGCCGCTGCGGGGAACAATGTTGAGCAACCGCCGGAAGCTCAGCTTGATCTCATCAAGGTTATTGAAGATGTCCGCATGATCGAACTCGATGTTGTTTATGATCAGCAGTTCCGGGAGGTAATGGATAAATTTCGAGCGCTTGTCGAAAAAGGCTGAATCGTACTCGTCGCCCTCGATCACGAAATACTTCGATTCATTCAGGCGAGCGCCCTGGCCAAGGTTTTTCGGAAGTCCGCCGATGACGTAACCGGGCTTGTACCCCGCCTTCTCCATGATCCAGGTGAGCAGCGCGGTTGTCGTTGTTTTACCGTGCGTTCCGGTAACAACGAGATTGTGGCGGCCGCGCAGAAAATAATTTTTCAGCACCTCCGGCAACGAAAGGTAAAGGAGCTTTCTGTTTAGCACGGCTTCCACTTCCGGGTTCCCACGCTTCATCGCGTTGCCGATCACCACGACATCTGCATCGGCCGGGATATTTTCCGCGCGATACCCCTCTTTCAATGAGATGCCCTTTTCCTGGAGAAAGGTCGACATCGGCGGGTAAACATTTTCGTCTGAGCCAGTGACTTTGAATCCACGCTCCTTAAGCGCTGCCGCCACAGACGCCATGGCTGTGCCACAAATCCCTAGGAAATGAAATTTCTTCGGCGCTTCCTTCACGCGGATTCTTTACGCTGCGTAGCGGAATTTCGCCAGCGAAACGAAACACCTGTCATCCCAAGCGGGGCGAGGGACCTAACAAAAGCACCGTCGCTTTCCAGGAACGGGTTACGCGCGACTCGCGCGACGGCGTGCGCGTTTATGAGGTCGTTCGCCCCGAAAGCTTTTCGGGGCTCAGGATAGCGGAACGCGACCGGCAACCGTCACTTTTTTTCGAAAACCTCCACCGCGTCCCATGCTTCATCAGGCGGGACCTGTTCGTATTGGAGCGAGCGATCCAGATACATCTTGGCCAGTAGATCGTCCGGATAAAATTCCAGGAACCGGGAAAACAGAATCTTGGCCTCGGTAAAATCGCGTGCCCGGAATCTCTCCAATCCCTCCTCGTATGTCTCCAGCCACTTCAGGAATTCTAAGTCAACTTCTTCGTCTCGAGCGCCAATGAACGTGAAAACATCCACCGGTCTGCTTTTGCCTTTCACCTGCACCCGGGCAACCGAGCGAAGGTAAACCTCGTCTCGTACCAACTCGGCGGCTGTCGCGCCGATCAGAATATCGAGGCCATAAACTCGAGTGAGACCCTCGATCCGCGACGCAAGATTTGCCGAGTCGCCAATGACTGTGGGATCCATGCGCTCGTGCGAGCCAATATTGCCAACAATCACTTCACCGTGATTGATGCCGATACCCATGCCAAACCCCATTCGACCTTCTTCGCGCCATTTTTGATTGAGCTGTCGCAGCTCACGTCGCATTCCCAGCGCAGCGCGCGCACAATTTTTCGCGTCCTCTGCCATGCCGAGACTTCGCACATTTCCCCATACGGCCATGATCCCGTCGCCGATGAATTTATCCAGCGTGCCACCGTTTCTGAAAACAGCCGAAGTCATGCGGCTGAGATATTCATTAAGTTGCACCACCAGCGCCTCAGGGTCGCCCTTCTCGGACAACGTGGTGAATCCAATCAGATCCGAAAACAGAACAGTGACAGGAAGCCGCGCACCACGGAGCGAGCTGTAATAGCTGTCCGGATTATCCAGAACTTCTTTCACCAAATTTTTCGAGACATAACGTTCGAGCGCACGCCTGGTGCGTATCCTCTCACGCCACTCGAGCGCGTACTCAAAGCCGAGCGAAAATAATCCGCTTAACACCAGAGTCGAGAGGACCGGAACCGTCAGAAGCAGCAGCCCGGTTTTATCGTAAAACCATCGCGCCGCGCCAAGATACGCGCCTGTAATCACAACGAGGGTGCCAAGACAAAGCAACGGTCGACGCAAAAAGGCCACCAGCGACCACGCGACGAGACCTGCTGCGGCGACCATCGCCAGGCCGATTCTCGTCGGGGTCGATCGCAAAAATTCGTGATTCATCGCAGCAGCCATCGCCTGCAAATGAAGCGACGGACCCGATGTGGTTGGGCTCATCGGCGTATCGAAAAAATCGTGCATCACTTGCGCTGACGCCCCAACGATTACGACTTTGTCCTTAAAAAACGCGCCGTCCGCGTAATTGGCGTGCCAAAACTTTGGATCGAAAACTTCATAGAGCGGGCGGGGCGCAAACGCGTCCGGCGATGTGAAACGAATCATGTGACCACGAAAATCCTGCGGCACGTCATTTCCGTGACCGATCTTGGCAAGGGCGCGCGCCGAAAGAGATTCATAGACTTCTTCGCTCGGGTCCGGCGGTAAATCGAAGAGTTGCCGATCCGTCACGCGATAAGCCACAGCGCGGATTTTTCCGTCGATTGGATCGGCCCAAAAATTCACGAACCCGACGCGATCATCCAGCAGTTGCGGCGGCGGAATCAGCGTTTTGTTTGGCGTAATGAGAGGCTTATCGGCGCTTTGCATATCGAAGTTCGCGCCGACCACGACCTTGTCGCGGTAGCGATCAAGCGCAGCGTGAAATGGTGGATCACCGCCGTTAGGTGGATTAAACATCATGTCGAACACGACCAGGCGCGCTCCCGCGCCACACAACCGGTCGAGCAAAAGCGCCCATACTTCGCGCGACCAGGGAAATGGCCTCTCGGTCATCAGCTGAAACGCGCGGTTGCTGGCGACTTCTTCAGCAGTCAACGGGGGCAACTGCAACGTGCTTTGATCGATCCCGAGGAAAACAAAATCGGGCGGTGTACGCGTCTTCCGGCCTTCGCGTCGAAGCAAATCCTCAAAACTCTGTTCACCGCGCCATGGCGCCGAAATAAAAGGGACAGCTGGAAAAAAATGACCGAGAACGATCACGCCTGTCCAAAAAACGCAGATGAAAGCCAGGACCAGGAATCGATAACGCCCAAGCCAGTGCATGCGAGCGGAATCTAGCATTAAATCGTTGAAGCGTTAAAGCGTGACAATACATCGATCCGCTTTAACGCTTAACCGCTTCAACGGCTTCCACGTGCTGCTTTGCGAAAAGCAGTTGTCATTCTCGGCTCGCTACTTATTGTTCGTCGCTCGGCGCTGGCGCGTCGTGACGATCTGCGCACCTGGTTCCCCGCGACGGGACCCATCAGCGAGTGAGGTCGCGAAGATCGATAATGGAACAAACCGCTCGCTGAATGAGGAGCTCCGGAGCGATTCGGAGCAAACACCCATGCCAAGAGCTACTAATGCCCCGGCGAGCCGGGCGCGACGCAAACGAATCTTAAAAAAAGCCAAGGGCTACCGTGGACGCCGTTCAAAACTCTTCCGCTACGCCAAAGACGCGATCATGAAAGGCCAGTATTGGGCGTATCGCGACCGCAAAACACGTAAACGCACGTTTCGCTATCTCTGGATTCAACGCCTGAACGCAGCTGCTCGTGCCAATGGGATGACCTACAGCCGCTTTGCGGAAGGATTAAAAGCTGCAGGCATCGGCCTCGATCGAAAAATTCTCGCAGATCTAGCAGTTGCAGACGAGGCCGCGTTCAAGTCGATGGTCGATCAGGCAAAAAGCGCGCTGGAAAAGAAAAGCAAGGAAGCGGCGTGATTCGTTAGATCGTAATTCGTGATTCGTTAATCGTGAATCGATTTGCCGATTTAACGTTGTAACGTTTTATCGATTTACGCACGATGACCCATCCACTCGAACAGCTTCGCGATGATGCACTGCGCGAAATTGAAGCCGCGCCTGACGAACAGGCGCTCGAGGCGGCGCGGGTAAAATATGTCGGCAAAAGCGGCAGCGTCTCCGCGTGGGGGGAGCGGATCAAAACCCTCGGCAAAGGCGAAAAACCGGTAGTTGGAAAGTTACTCAACGAAGTTCGGAACGCCGTTGCCGCTGCGATCGAAAACCGCGCGGCAAATTTTCGAGAGCAGAAAGAATCAGGCGCCCTGGCCAGGATCGACATCTCGCTGCCGGGGACGCCGCGCGAAATTGGCACGCTGCATCCGCTCACACAGATGTGGGAACGTTCAATTCAAATTTTTCGGCGAATGGGGTTCGCACTCGCGGACGGACCGGACATTGAAGACGAATGGCATTGTTTCGACGCGCTCAACACGCCGCCCGAACATCCGGCCCGAAATGAGCAGGACACATTTTATCTACCGGACGGCCGCTTGCTGCGAACGCACACTTCGACCGTGCAAATTCGAACCATGGAAGCTGCGCCCCCGCCGATCCGCGTGATTGCTCCCGGCGCTGCTTATCGTCGCGATGAACTCGACGCCACGCATAGCCCGCAGTTTCATCAGATCGAAGGACTTTATGTCGATGAAAATGTAAGCGTCGCCGATTTGAAAGGGGCCCTCGAGTTCTTCATGCGCGAACTTTTCGGTTCGGGAACCGAAGTGCAGTTTCGCCCGCACTTCTTCCCGTTCACCGAGCCGAGTCTGGAGGTTTATGTGAAATCGAAAGCGCTCAAGGGTGGCGAGCGCTGGATCGAAGTCGCCGGTTCGGGAGTGGTGCATCCCGCGGTTTTCGAGCAGGTAAACAAAGCGCGTGGTGACAACGCTTACGATCCAGAAAAGTGGAGCGGCTACGCGTTCGGTCTTGGAATGGACCGGCTCGCCATGGTTTTGTTCGACATCCCTGACATCCGCCTCTTCGCGCAAAACGATCTCCGGTTTTTGAGACAATTCGCATGAACCGATGGCTGGAACATAGACCTGCGGTCTGTGGGCCCAGCAGAGTTTTACTCTGCTGCAACGTGATCAGCGGAGAACATCTCCGCCGCGCATACAGGCAGAATGCCTATGTTCCGTTTACACCGAAGACAAAATGAAATTCTCCGTTAATTGGTTGCGCGAATTTGTTGATCTTCCAGAGAATCCGCAAGCGATCGCGGATTTGCTCACTCGCGCCGGCGTTGAAACGGAAAATATCGAAACCCGCGGCGCAAAGATCGCCCAGGTAATCGTTTCCCAAATCACCGCGTCGTCGCGCCATCCAAATGCTGATCGGCTCACAGTTTGCGAAGTGGACGACGGAAGCGGCGCGATGCGACAAATCGTTTGCGGCGCGACCAATTACAAAATTGGCGACAAAGTTCCGCTCGCGTTGCCGGGGGCAAAGCTGCCGAACGGATTGGAGATTCGTAAAAGCAAACTCCGCGGTGTCGAATCGGAAGGCATGCTTTGCAGTCCGATCGAGCTCGGGCTCGGCCAGGACGCATCCGGCCTGTTGATTTTGTCGCCTGATGCAAAGGTTGGCACGCCCATTGCCGATCTCTTTCCGACTGACACGATTCTGGACGTCGAGATCACGCCAAACCGGGGTGATCTGCTAAGCCATTTTGGCCTTGCCCGCGAAATTGCGGCCCTCACTGGAAAAAAACTTAAATTCACGGCTCGCGAATCGAAAATTCCCGTCAAGAAGACCGGCGTGACCATTGCCTCAACCCGGGAGTGTCCGTTTTTTTCCGCGCGCAAGATCGACAACGTTACGGTCGGACCAAGTCCGGAGTGGTTGCGTGCCAAGATCGAAAGCGCCGGCATTCGCTCCATCAACAACATCGTCGATATCTCGAACTTTGTGATGCTCGAACTGGGACAACCGACACACGCGTTCGACGCCAATAAATTGAAGGGCGCCATCAACGTGCGCCTTGCGCGTGACAGCGAGAAATTTCTCGCACTGGATGGAAAGACTTATTCGCTGAAGCCTGATAACTGTGTCGTCGCCGATCAAGAGCGCGCGGTTGGAATCGGCGGCGTAATGGGCGGCGAAGAAACCGGCGTGACTGAGTCAACCAAGAATGTCTTGCTGGAAGCCGCTTACTTTTTGCCGGCGAGTATTCGTCGGACGGCACGCGAATTAAATCTACCGAGCGATGCCAGTTACCGATTCGAGCGGGGCGTCGATTCTGAAATGGTGCTCCGCGCATCGCAGCGGGTCACCGAATTGATTCAGGAGATCGCGGGCGGAATTCCGGCAAAGGAAATCGCTGTCGCCGGTGACCTGCCGGCGAACCCGGCCGATGTTTCGTTGCGCTACGAGAAATGCGATCGCGTTGTTGGGATCGCGATTAAACCGAAAACGGTCGATGAAGTTCTGACCGGATTCGGTTTGAAGAAAATCAGCGCGGCCAAGATAACGAAATGGAAAATTCCGAGCTACCGGCGCGATTTGCAGCGCGATGTCGATCTTATCGAAGAAGTCGTGCGAGCTTACGGCGCCGAGAGAATTTTGGGAACCGATCGCAGCCGGTTCACGCCATCGACCGCGGCCGATCGCGCGCACGATTTGGAATCACAAATGCGTGAAAGACTGGTTGCAGCCGGGCTTAATGAAGTGCGCACGTCAAAGTTGCTTTCCAGGGGAAGATTCGCGTTTGGGGAAAATGCAATCGAGTTACGTAATCCCCTGAGTGAAGATCACGTGGCACTACGCCCCAGTTTGCTGCCTGGGTTACTGGGAGTACTTGATCACAACATTCGTGCGGGAGCGGAACGCGTGGCGATCTTTGAAACGGGTAGGGTTTTCGAACCGCCGGGCGGCGCAGAAAAGAAACGAGTAGCTATTCTCCTTTGGGGTAACCTTGCCAGTGAAGTTCACTGGCGGAACGAAAAACGCCGCGCTGATTTCTTCGATCTAAAAGGTGCGATTGAACTGGCAAGAACCGGCTTGTCTTTTCGTCGCGGCAAGCATGCCAAATTTGCGCTCGCTGTAGAAGTCAGAGCGGATAATCAACTGGTCGGCCTCGCCGGGCAGCTAACAAATTCGCTCGCGTCAACACTCGATGCGTCCGGCGGGGTATTCGTTGCCGAAATATCGCTGGATTTTCCGATTAGCGGCCTGGGATCACGCGCAACTTTCCGCGAGCTTGGGAAATTTCCTGCTATCTCGCGCGACATTGCGATGATTGTTCCCGAAGATTTAACCCACGAAAGAATATGGGAAGTGATTTTCCATCCAACGGAACCGCTGTTGGAACGAGTTGAATTTTTTGATCTCTTTGCCGGTCCTGAAATCGGTGAGGGCAAAAAGTCGCTCGCATATCGATTGACATATCGTGACCGGAGTCGCACACTGACAGGCGAGGAAGTGAACGCGGCAAACGCGAAAATTCGCGAGCGATTGCGAAGCAACCTCGGCGCGGAATTGCGGGAATAGTTCTTTGAAAGTTTGAGAGTCGTTTGTTGAGGGTTGGGAAGAAAACCAGTGCTTTTCTCTCAACTCTCAACCAGCGGCTCTCATCAGTCGCGGGTAGTTTCATGCTTTACCCTGCGATGTTCGAGATTACAGGTGGGATTCCCGAACCGATAATTGGCTAACCTGAGGAGGCTGAGTCGCTCGGAGAAGATGGCAGGCCTTAATTGGAAGTCAGACGCTACGGCGACGGTCGTCCGCCCGTTACTAAAAGGGAACGGGAGATCCGCCTAAACGGCATCAGCGGGGTAACATTTCAAAAACCCGGATCGAGATTTCGATCCGGGTTTTTTCATTTGGGCATTCAGCGTTTAACTGATTTGAAAATAGCGCGCGAAGATCGACAGTGCGCAGCGACATGCGCGCCCTGTTAGCTCTCGAAGACGGTCGATTTTTCGAGGGCGAATCCTTTGGCGCTGCCGGCACCTGTGTAGGCGAGGTTTGTTTCAATACCGCGATGACCGGTTACCAGGAAGTATTGACCGATCCTTCCTACCGCGGGCAGATCGTGGCGATGACTTATCCGTTGATCGGTAACTACGGCACGAATTCGCTCGATCAGGAGAGCCGCTCCCCGCATGTGCGCGGCTTTGTCATCGAAGAGCTGAGCGAAGTCCCTAGCAACTGGCGCTCGGAGATGTCGCTCGACGAATATTTGAAGAAATGGAACATCCCCGGCGCACAGGGAATCGACACGCGTGCGTTGACCCGCCACCTCCGCACTCGTGGCGCGATGAAAGCTTGTTTGACGACGAACGAAATGTCGCCCGAGGAAGCGGCGCGGGAAGCAATCAAAGGCGAGGGCGTCATCGGAATGGATTATGTTCGTGAAGTTTCAGCACGCGAAATTTATCAATGGGACCCTGAGGACAAGCTGAGTGAGCCGTGGTCGATCGGATCCAGTAACGGTGGAATCAAGCCCGGCCTTCCGGCTGTCCGGTTTCGCATCGTCGCCTACGATTATGGAATCAAAGAAAATATTCTGCGGCTCCTTCGGCAGAAAGGCTTTGGTGTCACAGTGGTACCAGCAACCACAACTGCCGAAGAAGTGCTGGCGCTAAATCCGGACGGCGTTTTTCTTTCCAACGGGCCGGGAGATCCCGAAGCGCTCCCGTATGCACACAAGACAACGCGCGATTTGATGGGAAAAAGACCGATTTTCGGAATTTGTCTGGGCCATCAGATTCTCGGATTCGCGTTCGGCGGATCGACTTACAAATTAAAATTTGGACATCATGGCGCGAACCAGCCCGTAAAAGATTTGCGCAGCAGCAAGGTGGCAATCACGGCGCAAAATCACGGGTTCGCAGTCGATCCCAAGTCGCTGCCATCGCACGTGGAAGTAACGCACATCAATTTGAATGACGGCACGGTGGAGGGAATGCGGCACAAGGATTTGCCGATCTTCAGTGTACAATATCATCCCGAAGCCGCGCCCGGTCCGCATGATGCGTCGTACTTCTTTGATCAGTTCGCGGATTTGATCGAAAAGAGCACTTGATACAGGCAATGGTGGGATTCCGCGCAGACAGGATTATCTGCATCACTTCGTTGACCAGCGGCCTGAAATGCCGAGATTTTTCTCATGTTTAACTCAAATCCAAACAAAACTACTGTCTTGAAGGTTGTATTGACCGCGACTTTCATCGCGGCTCTGGCGTCCGCGCCCCTGGCGATTGCGCAGGAGCATGAGCATGGCGGCGACGACGCCGCTTCAAAAGAAGTGACTGGCGAAGTCGTGGATATGATGTGCTACATCGATCATAATGCGGTCGGCGAAAAACACGGCCAGTCCTGCGGGGCGAAGTGCATCAAGAACGGTGGACCAGTCGGTATCCTCAGCGAAGGCAAAGCCTATCTGGTGGTTGGCGAACACAAGCCAATCAACGATCAACTCGCTGAATACTGCGGTAAAAACATCACCGTCAAAGGCAAGCTCGCCGAGCGTGGCGGTATGGCCATGATCGAAAACGCCGAGATCGTTAAGAAATGATTTGTAGCCGCGTCTCGGGGAGACGCGCGACGCGTGCCGACACAAGCACTCAGGTTTGCGCTTCGCACAGCGAAGCAGCTACACGGGGTGTGTCCCCTTATTACTTGTAATACGGTCGCAAGGACGCCCGAAGTTTTCCGACTTTAAGGGCAGTCTCAATTTCCACATCAGACACCGGCGCATCGGCGAGTTTTCGAATGTTGCCTGCCTCCAGCGCCGCGACTGGCAATCCATTCGAAAACAAAACCCGATTTGTCGTTAGCGCCGCAATCCGCGGTCCCGGCGTCAGAAGGCCCTGCAAATTCAGCGGATCGGCAGCGCTCAGCGCGATCAGTTCGTTATTCGGCGACGTCTTCCGAATGGAACGCAACAGCCCGATGGCCTCTGGCAGGGCAAATTGTTCCCCGCTGATTCCTCCCACAAAATAGCCGCCGCGAATTTCGCCGCGCGCTTCCGAACGACGATAAATTCGCGCCAGTTCATACCACGTAACCGGGAAACTCTCGCGTTCGAGCAAACGGCGAAACACCACGCCGTACCGATGCAGCAGCACGCGCGCAAACTTTTCGATGGCCGCACCGCGCGTTGCGTTTTCCGCTCCATTTCCTGATGGTTGCAAGCCAGCCTCGTTTCTCAGAAGGGACCAACGCCCCGCAAACTCGATGCTGGCGAGATTGGTTTTGCGCCCCCGCCTGCCAACGTTGCGGCCAAACGTGGGACGTTTATTTGACGGCACCAAAAGAGCTCGCAATCCGTCGAAACTATCCGAAGTCACCAGACCGAGTGCGGCAAGTTGCGACAAAGCTTCTTCGACTTGGGAAGGCAGCAGTCCGCTGCGGCGCACTAGTTCACTGAAGAAAAGTGCCCCGCTGTGTGCGAGCGTATCGAACAGAGTTCGGCCGGACACGGAAAGGTCCGTCTCTAAATTCGCCTTGGTCAGAGCCAGCCAATGCTGGAGATTCAGGCGTTGATAAAGCGCAACAGGACTCGTTCGCAACGGAGCGCTCGTGCGCGTGCTTGGATTTTGCGGCGCGCTCAAACGTCCCCAACCGATGCGGCCGGAAAGACAAAGCCGATCCAGCCATTCTGGGTCGTAGTCGGCAACACGTGCGGTGAGGACTGCGGATTCCCATGCTGCCAGCGGCAGCTCGCATCCGTCGAGCTGCTCGAGAACAGATTGCAAACCTTCAAGGCCTTCGACACGATGTTCCCGATCAGCGCGCTGCCACGCGAAGAGAAAACGATAAAAATCCTGCTCTGAGACTGGCCGAATCTCCGCGCGCAGTCGATCGATCGTGAGTCGATGAATCCGAGCCAGCAACCGACGATCGCACCATTCCTGTTCCGTCGCCTGCGGGCGAAACTTGCCGCGCAACACAAATCCTTCCGCTTCGAGCGCCAGTAATGCCGCGTCGATATCCGATCGTGGCAATATCAATATATCTGAGAGCTCGCCGACGGTGATCGGTCCGCAAACCTCCATTCGCCCGCGAACTAATTCGCGAACGGCGTTTGGGCGTTCCCAGGCTTTTCCCCGCACTGCATCGGGAACGATTAATTGAGGCTCGATACGGGCGTTGGGATAAATCGCCTGAATCATTTGTAATCCCTCCGCTGCGATCCAGAAACTCCCAGGCCCCCCTGCGTCTTGGCGTGCGCCTGTGCTCCGGCGCTTTTCGGGAATTTCTTCGCCATCGGAAAGGGGCACAGCAGCGCCGCCCTCCAAAACCTCGCGGTCATTTGCATGTTGGGCGCAGAGCAACAAACGCATGGCCCGGTTTTCAGTTGTGAGTTTCGACAAGAACCATTCCGTCCCCTCTTCGTCCGACGTTCGCTCAACTTCCTCCGGCGTCATCACGCCGAGCAACATCAACGCATCATGCAATTCATCTGCGTTGGTTGCTTCCGGCCATGCTTCCTTCTGCACTTTCTCAATCGCTGCCACATCGAGAATCCCTAAACCGTCGCTCCCGTTGCGCTCGGAAGCGCGTCGCGTATACACGGCCTGGGTGCGGCGTTCCTCTAAAGGCGCGTTATCGAGAAACGCATACGGCCGCGCGTTGAGAATCTCAGACGCAAGCGGCGACGGCTCCGGCAAATCGCGTGCGATGCAATGGAGCCGGCCGCGTTCGATGTTGCGCAGCACTTCTTCCAGGCCGTCAATGTCCATCGCTTCGGTCAAACAATCCTCAATCGTTTGTTTCACCAACGGATGATTCGGAATTTCGCGGTCCCCCACGATATGTTCCAGACAGGCGAGCTGATCCGGGAAAACTGCTGCCAAAAGGTTCTCCGATTCCATCCGCTGCAAAGGCGCGGCGATTTTTGCACCGCCACGAAACCGAGGTACCGCAAGGGAACGGGTCGCATTCCAGCGCCAGCGAATGGTGAACATCGGCGCGTCGAGCAACGCCTGAACCAGCAGGTCGCGCACCGTTTTGGAATTTAGATAACGGAAAACCTCCTCGAGCGGAAACGAATGCTGTGTGCCAAGCGAAATCACAATCGCGTCATCCGTGGCCGCCGCTTGCAGTTCAAAATTGAAAGAGCGGCAGAAACGTTTTCGCAGCGCGAGTCCCCAGGCTCGATTGATCCGGCTACCAAATGGTGAGTGAAGAACAAGCTGCATCCCGCCCGATTCATCGAAGAAGCGCTCCATCACCAGAGTCCGCTGCGAAGGAATCGCGCCCAGCGACCGATACGTGTCGGCGAAATATTTGCTCAACTGTTCGGCAGCCTCAGCCGGTAACCGCATTTCCAAGATAAGCCAATTCGCTATGGCGCTGGCAGGGTCGCCGCATTGCGCCGTCCGGTCGCCGCAGTGCAGCGACCCTGCCAGGATCTTTTCCATTTCGACTCGCAAATCGGATACGGCCTGCGACAGCTCCGATGTGCGCGCGGGCGCTTCGCCCAGCCAGAACGGAATTCCCGGTGGCTGACCTTTTGCGTCTTCGACACGGACGACACCAGAGTTGATTCGTAGAATTCGCCACGAGGCATTCCCAAGCTGAAAAATGTCACCGGCCAAGCTTTCGACCGCGAAATCCTCGTTCACCGTGCCGAGAAAGGTTTCCGACGGATCGAGCACCACACGATAATCGGCATTGTCGGGAATTGCGCCACCGGAGGTTAGGGCAACGAGTCGCGCGCCGCGTCGCCCGCGCAAACGATGATTGACGGCATCATGATGAATCAATGCCGAGCGCCGGCCCCGCTTGGTGCTAAAACCTTCGGCGAGCATTTTCACTACGCTATCGAACTCTTCGCGAGTGAGATTGCGATACGGCCAGGACGAACAGACCAGGTCGAAGAACTCATTTTCATCCCAGTCGTCAGTAGACGCTGCAGCGACAATTTGCTGTGCCAGGACATCCAGCGATTTTTCTGGAATGCGCAGGCGATCAAGCTCGCCACGATGAACACAACGAAGCAGTGCCCCACATTCGACCAGCTCATCGCGGCTCAACGGGAAGATGCGGCCCTTCGGCAAACCTCCGCGCTTGTGCTCGGCACGTCCGACGCGTTGCAAAAGGCTGGCGATAGATCGCGTGGCACCCAGCTGGCACACCAGCTCAACTGAACCGATATCGATGCCCAATTCCAGCGAAGCCGTAGCAACTAGCGCTTTTAGTTCACCTCGCTTCAATCGATCTTCTGCGTCCAGACGCAGCTTCGCGGAAAGACTTCCGTGATGCGACGTGACGGCGTCCGCGCCGAGCAGTTCGCTCAAATGATGCGTCACACGTTCGGCCATCCGGCGCGTGTTCACGAAGACCAGGGTGGTCCGGTGCGACTGGATCAACTCTGCCAATCGACGATAAATCTCTTCCCAAACTTCATTCGACATCACCGCCTCAAGCGGCGACTTCGGAAGCTCAATGGCCAGATCCAGATCTCGGCGATGGCCGATGTCGATGATTTCGCAATCCGGATTGCCGGCGGCATCCACGGCTCGCGCGCCAACCAGGAAACGGGCGACTTGCTCGATTGGTTTCTGCGTCGCGGACAAACCAATTCGCTGAAGCGCTGCACCTGAGGCGGATTTCACAAGCGCGGCTAAACGCTCAACGCTAAGGGCGAGATGTGCGCCGCGCCGGTCATCCACAACAGCATGAATCTCATCCATGATGAGCGTGCGCGCCGTGGCTAACATGCGCCGGCCTGATTCGGAAGTGAGCAACAGATATAGAGATTCCGGGGTGGTTACGAGAATATGCGGCGGCTTTTTGATCAATGCCTGGCGTTGTGCAGCAGTGGTATCGCCGGTGCGAACTTCGGCACGGACCTCGATGGCACAGTTGGCAGAGTCGTCGCGCTGAGCCGTCCGGTCGCCGCAGTGCGACGACCCTCCCAGCATTTGGCCTTGCTCCTGGAGTAGTGCGCGAATTCCGGCGAGCGGTTCCTGCAGATTTTTCCGGATATCGTTGCTCAACGCTTTGAGTGGCGAGACGTAAACGACTTGCGTTTCATCCGGCAGATCAATGCGTTCGCCTTCCCGGAACAGGGCGTCCAGTGAAGCAAGAAACGCAGCGAGCGTTTTGCCTGAACCGGTCGGAGCAGAAATCAGCACATGCCGGCCGGATTGTATCGCCGGCCAACCGCGCACTTGCGGCTCTGTCGGTGATCCAAACGTCTGCTCGAACCACCGTGTGACCGCAGGATGAAATGAGAACGACTGCATGAAAGACAAGAGTGGAACAATTAATTTAAGCGCCGATGTGAGAAAGAAAAGTACGCGCAACTGTAGCCGCGTCTCTCTGAGACGCCCCGCGCGCCGATTCCAAACATCTCAACGTTGCGCTTCGCGCAGAGAAGCGGCTACAGATGCCAGCGAAGAAGCTATGCTCGTGCTCTCAGCGCGATCACCTCGCGCAACATTCGCAAGCTATCCTTAAAAAACTGAACTTTGCTTCCTTCAGCATGATTCCAGCGCACTGGAATTTCGCGAATTCGCAATCCGGCATGCCGGGCCAGATAAAGCAGTTCGACATCAAAGGCGAACCCATCGAGGCTAGCTGCTTCCAAAATTGGACGGCATACATCAAGGCGAAACGCCTTGAACCCGCATTGCGTATCCCAGAACGGCAGCCCAGTCGCGACACGTACCAGCAAGTTGAACGCGCGCCCAGCCTGCTCGCGGCGCCACGGCTGATGAATGCCGATCAGTCCGCGATCCAGTGCTCGAGACCCAAGCGCGATGTCGATCTCGCCATTTGCGATCGGCTCGATCAATTTCGGCGTCTCTCCCAGCGGCGTGGAAAGGTCGGCATCGAAAAAGAGGCCAATCGGTTTTTGCGCGGCAAGCAATCCGGACCGCACGGCGGCGCCTTTGCCGCGATTTGGAAAATTCTCGAGCAACCGCGTTTCCACCCTGGCACCCTTTAATCTTTCACGCGCAATTTCCCCAGTGGCGTCAATTGATCCGTCATTCACCACGATTAATTCACTCTCCGCTGCATTGGCCGTTAGATAATCGAGCGTGAGGCGAAGCGTTTCTCCAATACGCCCCGCTTCATTGAAACAGGGAATTACCACGGAAAACGGCGGAAGCATGAGAGGCGCCAAAACGTTAAACTGTTGAAGCGTTAAAGCGGAACGACCGTGTCATTCTGAACGAAGTAAAGAATCTTCGATTAGCTCTTTGGGCAATGCTAAGGCGATAATCGGGGATGGGCTTGGGCGTTCAACAGTTTAGCGCTTCAACGAATCACGAAATCATTTATAAATCTCCACAACAATCTTCCCGTTCGGATCGACGTAGCCGCGATACATTCCAGAAGTGTTAAATGGCAGAGTAATGTTCCCCTGATGATCGATTGCGATCAGTCCACCGCTGCCGCCAAGTTTCGCGACCTTGTCCAAAGCGGCCTGCGCAGCCTCCTTGAGAGACATCCCGCGATATTCCATCAACGCTGAAACGTCGTGGCCAACGGTTGCGCGAATAAAATATTCTCCGTCGCCGGTCGCAGAAACTGCGCATGTAGTATTGTTCGCGTAGGTGCCGGCGCCGATGACCGGCGAATCACCAACACGTCCCGGCCGTTTATTTGTTGTGCCGCCGGTTGAAGTCGCTGCAGCAAGATTTCCGTTTTGATCCAGCGCCACTGCGCCCACCGTGCCGTGCCGATCCTGATCGGTAATCAGAAACTTTTTCCCGGCATCTTTGGTGCGACTCGTTTCCGCAGCTTTAATTTTTTCCAAAGCATCCCAACGCTCCTGCGTGAAAAAATATTTCTGGGCCACCAGTTCAATCCCGTTTTCCTTCGCGAACGCTTCTGCGCCCTCGCAATCCATCATGACGTGTCCGGATCTTTCCATCACAAGGCGGGCAAGGCTGATCGGATTCTTGATATGCTTCAAAGAGGCGACCGCGCCGGCAGTAAGCGTTTTCCCATCCATGATCGCGGCGTCCATTTCGTTGGTCCCTGCGCTTGTGAACACGGAACCTTTGCCTGCGTTAAAATCCCGATCGTCTTCGAGCACGCGCACCGCTGCTTCAGTTGCGTCAAGACTCGAGCCACCGCGCTTGAGAATTTCGTAACCAGCCGTGAGCGCGCGTTCCAGCCCGGCGCGATATTTGCGTTCCCGCTCTGGTGACATCTTGTTTCGCTCGATGGTGCCGGCACCGCCGTGGATCGCGAGTCCGATTCTCTGTGGTTCCATGTTTGGCTGATGATCCGGGCTTCTTTCTGGTGTAACTGTGGGAGACCCGGCCGGTTTTTCGTCGGGTGTCGCAAAAGCTTTCGGGACTGCACTAAAGAGCATGACAGCAAAGAAGCAATTAGCCGTCACAGCTGCCGCGAGTCTCATCGAGTGAATGTAATGGCTTGCCTGTAACGCTGTCGAAGTGTTTCACGCCGGGCATGCAACATTAAGCTCTTTGCGCCACGCCTGGGGCCGAGAGCGCTGACCTCGGCCAGGTCATATTTTGCCAGGTGCAGCAGGGCCGCGGTCGACGCCCACGGCTACGCCTGCTCACGCTCAAAGCAAAATCCGGGTTAACTTCAGCCGCCTAACGGATAGCGCTTAGGATAACTTTGCGCTTTTCCCAATGGCGAAGTGAGGCAACTTCTCCTCCATGGCAAACGCTGAACCGCCGCCCGTTGTGATTGCCGGGGGAATCGGACACGTTACGCGCTTATTTCTTCGCGAAGTAGGGAGCGTGTTCTGGTTGATTGCGAACACGTTCGAAGAAACCCTTGAGCGGATTCAGCATGGACGCGTCCCGTTTCGCGCAGTCAGCTTTTTTCGCCACACCGAACGCGCCGGTGTCGATTCGGTACCGCTGGTGGGATTGGTTTCCTTTTTCCTCGGTCTGACCATGGCGTTGCTGACTGGGTATCAGTTGCAACGTTTCGGAACTGAGCGGCTGATTCCCGGACTGGTGGCGATTGCCTTTACGCGCGAGCTTGGACCGCTGCTCACCGGCATCATGCTCGCCGCCCGTGTCGGCGCGGCGTTTACGGCGGAATTGGGAACGATGCAGGTTTCCGAAGAAGTCGAAGCGATCGAGGCGATGGGCATTGGACCATTGCGTTTCCTGGTCGCGCCACGAATGCTGGCGTTGTTTCTGTTGATGCCATGTTTGTCCACGGTGTCGAACATCGCGGCGATATTCGCGAGCAGTCTGGTCTGCAAAGCCTATTTCAGCATCGCCTTTCCCTATTTCCTCGATCTCGTGAAAGACTCACTGCTCATTCGCGACATTATCACCGGCGTTTTGAAAAGCTTTCTGTTCGGTCTGCTCATCGCCGCGATCGCTTGCTACCGGGGCCTCACAGTGAAAGGGGGCGCCGCCGGAGTTGGCGCATCGACAACCTCCAGCGTCGTCACAGCGATCACTACGGTGATCGGCTGCGATACCCTCTACAACGTCGTTTACACTACCTTTTATCCAACGTGAGCACACCGAACATGGTCGAACTGCGGGATGTGCACATGCAGTTCGAAGAAAAGAAAGTGCTCGAGGGGGTTTCGCTCACAATTGAGCCGCAGGAGCGTCTGGTGATCATGGGCCAGAGCGGCGGCGGCAAGAGCACCATTTTGCGATTGATTCTCGGTACGCTGCGCCCCGATTCCGGTTCGATTTTTTTCAAGCAATTTGAAATTAGTCGGTTGTCCCGCCGGAAGCTTCAACGGGTGCGACAGCATATTGGCATGGTGTTTCAGTATTCAGCACTGCTGAGTTCGCGTAATGTGCACGACAACGTTGCGCTGCCACTGGAAGAGCTGACCGACAAATCGCGCAGTGAAATCGACAAGATTGTCGATGAAAAACTCGAGCTAGTGGGGATGCAGGATTCCAAAGAGCTGTTGCCGGAGGAGCTCAGTGGTGGAATGCGAAAGCGGGTGGCGCTGGCGCGCGCGCTGGTGCTCGACCCCGAATTGCTTCTACTGGACGAGCCCTCGGCCGGCCTGGACCCCGTCATTGCCTCGGTTATCGACGAATTAATTATCAGTCTGAGCGAGAAATCGAAGGTCACATCCATTACCGCAACCCACGAAATGGACAGCGCCTTTCGCATCGCCACGCGAATGGCTATGTTGTACCAGGGAACAATCATTAAAGAAGCCAAACCCGAAGAATTCAAGCACTCCAAAAATCCCGTAGTCGCGCAGTTCGTGAGCGGGAGCACTGAAGGTCCGATTCTGGAAGGCAGCCTCGATGCAATTACAAAAAAATGAAATCATGACTGGTTTGCTCGTGATCGGCACGATCGCGGTAATCGCATTCCTTTTGGTTTTGCTCGGCGCACCAGGGTTGTTCCGGCCGCTGGTGACTTACCAGATTTACTTCGATAACGCAGCCGGACTTAAACAAGGCGCCCCAGTCATGCTGGCCGGTCGAAAGATCGGACAGGTCCAGAAATTATTTTCGCCGGTGACGCTACAGGAAGAAAAACAGGCGGAAGCAGCAGAAGCGGCAATGCATCGGTCTGAAGAAAATCAAAGTCCGAGCCCATCAGCAACGCCGGGCAAACCCCGATTCGAGGTGCGCGTCGATGTGCAGGTGGACAAAAGCGCCAAGGTGTATCGCGATGCCAAGGTGCGAATGATGCAGCTCGGGTTGCTGGGAGATCTTGCCATCGATTTCACCCAAGGTACGAGTGATTCCGGCCGTGCGAAAGATGGTGAAATATTCGCCGGCGAACGCACACCCGATCTGGGAGAAGCCGCAGCAAAGATGCTCGAAGTTATCAAACCCGTTGCAGCTGAAGCGACCAACACGATGAAAGATCTCCAGCAGACGGCGCAAAACATTAATCGTCTCACGGACGAAAACTCCGAACTCACACTTGCGCTCGCCCAGTTCAAAACCTTCGGCCAACATCTTGTCGACCTGACCGCGCCAGACAGCGCGCTCTCGCATTCGCTGGCCAATATCGAAAAGATTAGCACCAGTCTTACAGACAACGACAACATCCAAGTCACCCTGCAAAACCTGCGGAGCTCGTCGGAGAAACTAAAGGTCGCAACTACCGAGCTCAAGCCAGCCGGCGAAAACATCAAACAATTCAGCGACACAATTAAGACTCAACCGTGGCGTTTGATCTGGCCCACAACAAAGAAATATCCCGAAGCATCGCCGACGCCTGCGGTCGCCGGCCAGAGAACCACCACCGTGCGCAAAACTGCGCGAGCAAAATCACGGCGGCGCTCTACTCCCACCGAGCGCACAAGCGAACGCTAGGGTAGCTGGCCGCTTGCCTGCAGTGTGCGGGCGTATCGGGTGCTGGTGAACGCAACCTCAACGCCTGGTCATCCGGAACGGAGTGAAGGATCTCGCACGGGTTGGTTGAGCACGCCGTTTACCTTGGCTGCGCCCATTTCATGATCGAGGTCCCTCGCCGCTGCACGGCCCGGGATGACAGATGAGAGAATCAGCGAGCTACGGTCCGTAGCTTTTTGTGAATTTCTTTCGCGATTCTGTCTCAGGCTCGGCCGATGTAACCGGGGCTGATGGCTCGGGCTTCGGCGTTGCTCCTTGCTCGGATGCAACTGATGGCGGTTCTGCTTCTGGTGCCTCGCCTTGCGCCCCGCTTCCCGGCGCGCCCGGCGGCCGCGCCCTGTCAGGTTCCTGCGCCACTTCCACGTATGCCATTTGCAAATTGGAAAGCGCGTTGCTCAAAACTTTTGCCTCTTCGCTAGTGAGGTTGCCGCGCGTTTTTTCCTGAATCATGGCCAGTTGATCGATGAACATCCGGGCCAGGTCCAGGTTGACTTCGCCTTGTCCGGTTTTCGGATTGGGTATTTGGCCAAGAAATAGCGCAGCGTTTTGCGCGTGCATCACCACAAATTCAATGAAGCGCTGCGAAAGCTCGCCGCTCAGTGTGGTTTTCTGTACTTCAGCCATGGCTCAATTCCCTTGCGGTGTTTTGGGCGACGGACTGGAGACCGCCGTTCCTTTTTGCTTCGCAGTTGCGGAACCTTCCGGAGGTCGCACCGTTGCCAAAACATACGGTTGATCGCGAAAATATTTTGCAGCCACTTTCTTGGTATCCTCGAGCGTTATTGCGTTCACATCGTACTCGAGTTGCTTGTAATAATCAAAGCCGAGTCCGTATAACTCGTCGAGCGCGCAATGATAACCAAAAGCGTCGTTGCTTTGGTTGGCAATTTCCTGTTGCCCAATCAATTTCTTTTTCGCTCGCGCCAGTTCTTCGGCAGTGAGTCCTTCATTTGCCAGCTTGTGAATTTCATCCAGCAACGCGGTCTTTACTGGTTCGATCTTCTGCGGATCGGTACCGAGATAAAATGCGAATAGACCCGGGACCAGGCCCTGCATCTGGCTTGCGCCTACGTAATAGGCCAGTCCCATTTGTTCACGGATGCGAATAAAGAATCGCGACCCGAGATCGCTGCTTGCTTCATCGATCAATTCCAGCGCGTAGCGATCAGGGCTCGATAAACTCGCGCCGCGAAATCCCACCATGATCACGCCTTGCGCCTTGTCTTTACGCCTTTCAACGGTCTCCGCTTTGGCAAGCGGCGTGGACGGCTTTGCATCGGTCAGGGCGAGCGCGCCGGGCTTCATTTTGCCAAGAGCCTGCTCAACAAGCTGCCTTACCTCGGCGGCTTTCACGTCGCCAAAGACATAGATCACGCCGTTTTTCGCGACCACATAACGATCGCGGAATTCGAGCAAACCTTTTTGCGTCAGCCGCTGGACGGACTCAATCGACCCATTTGAACGCAGCGCGTATGGATGCTGCGGAAAAAGCGCCTGGCGCATGATGTTGCGGGCGACACTCGTCAGTTGTTCATCTTCCTGCTGGATTGCAGCGATCTGGATTTCTTTTTCTCGCGCAATCGCCTTCTCTGGCATCGTCGCGTTGAGCAAGACGTCCGAGAGCAAGTCTACGCCCAGTTTCAGGTCGGGCTTCATCACGTCCACCGAAACGCCAAAGCTGTTGTTGCCTGATTCGCTGGAAATGGAACCACCTACTGCCTCAATCTCGTTGGCGATTTTCTCAGCAGTGCGCGTCTTGGTTCCTTTCAGCAGCACTTTCGCCATCAAATGAGTGATGCCGTTGTCCTGCGGATTCTCCGCGAGGAGGCCGCCGCGAAAAACCGCGCCCATCGCCACGAGTGGCAGCCGTGGATCTTCGCGAACCAGAAGACGCAATCCATTCGATAATTCAAATTTCTGGATCTCACCCGCGGCGACGGCCTTCGGACCCTGGGTTTTCGTGGCGAGCGAGGCCTTAGGATTAAGCGAGATGACCGTCAGATTGTTTTCCGTCAGGTATTGTGCCGCGACGCGCTTGATGTCGTCGACCGATATTTTCTGAACAGCGTCAAGATAATCGCGGCTGAAATTAAGGTTGCGCGTTAACAACCAGTTGGAGCCGATGTCAGAGGCCTGGCCCCGCATGGTCGTAAGCGCACCCAAATGATGACTGAGCATGATTTTTTTTGCCTTGGCTAGTTCATCCGCAGTGACACCAGTGTGTTTCACATCGTCAACGATGCGCAGAGCGAGTTCCTGGGCGGCTTCGCGTTTCTTTGGATCGACCGTGGCATCGATGCCGAACAGACCGGGATCCCCCGGCGTGTAGGAGAACGCAGATATCCGAAACGCGAGACCAGCCTCTTCGCGAACACGTCGATACAGACGTGAACTGCGCCCTTCACCGAGAATCGTTGACAGCAAATCAAGCGCAGGCACGTCCGGGTTCGTCACCGCCGGGATGTGCCATGCTAGTGAGAGATGTGTCAGCTCGGTAGCAAATTCCTGATGCGCTTCGCGCCGGCCAAGCTGCGGCGGTTCCGCCGGAATGAATACCGGCTGAAGTGATTTCTCCGGATACGGCTTGAACAAGTCGGCGAGTTGCTGGTGCACCTTTTCCGCATCGACATCCCCGACTATGATGAAGGTGAGATTGTTCGGCACATAGCGCGTCTTGTAGTACTGCATCACCTGCTCCTGGGTAAGCTGGTTATAGATTTCGATCTCGCCGATGACCGGGAAGCGATAGGGATGCACTTGGTACGCGGTTGAAAAAAGGAGAAGACCTGCCATGCGATCGGGATCATCCATTCCCATGGCGAACTCGCGCCGGATCACTTCCTGTTCTTTCTGATATTCCTCCGGCGGCAAAGTTGAATTCATCATTGCGTCGGCCAGGATATCGAGCGCGGTCACGACCCCATCTTTCGGCACGTCGATCCAAAAAACCGTGCGATCGAACGACGTGTAGGCGTTGATATAACCACCGACGTCCTGGATTTTTTGCGCGATCTCATTTTTGCCTCGCGTTTTAGTTCCCTTGAAGAGCATGTGTTCGAGAATGTGGGACAAACCCGCTCCGAGATGCTGGTCCTCATCGATGCTTCCCGTTGAGCACCACGCCTGTACACTGGCTACCGGGGCGCTGTGATCTTCTTGCACAATGATCGTTAGCCCGTTAGGCAACATCCATTTGTGCGCCGAGCTTGGCGGAAACGTGATAAGGGACGAAGGCTCAGCCGGCGCGGCTTTCAGATTAACCATCATAAATAATAGAACTGCTGAGAAAGACTTTGCTAGTGGTATGCGAGCCATTGACGTGACGGCGGCGCCCTCCGTGATCAGTGATTGCTGATCACTTTCTCGACGCGGTAGGCTTGGGCGCCGGCAACTCCGTCCGTCCCTTTGTCGCCGTTGGTTTTTCCGGCGCGAACGGCTTCACGAAAACCTCTTCGAAATCGTAAACGTCCCTGAAATCTTCGATCGAGTCCTCCTCGGTTTTTCCGAATATACCGGCGCTGATCAGGTTAAAAACCATGTTTCCAATGTCCTCGGATGAGTGAATGCCCCAGCTATCGAAAACCGTCATGACCATCGGCCCGAATTCCTTTAGCGCGTACTGCCGCACTCCTTCGAGTAGCTCCGGCCCGCTTACATGGCGGACGCTGGTACCTTTCGTTTTCTTCTGCTGTTTGGTGGTGAAATCGAGCGCATCACGCAGAAAAACATATGCTTCTCGCTGATACCGCGGGTCGCTCCTCACAATGGAATCAAGCGCTTCGGCAAATCCAATTTTTTGCATGGGATGAAAAAGGCGCGTTTTAAACGCGCTTCCAAGCATAACCGCCAAAGCCGGAACCGGCAACTGCCGCCCGTCGTCGGAATGATGCAGTGAGGGAAAAAGCGCAAATCGCCAACACTCCAATTTTCCATTACTCGGGTCCGGAAGTCTCGATCTGGTCTTCCAGCGCATCGAGATACACTGAGAGCGGGTCACGTCGCCTTGGCGCGGAGAGCTGCGATTGATTCGCCGTTTTGAGGTAATCGCTGAAAGCTCCGCTCCAATTTTGCATCTGCGTAGCCTCGAACCAGTTCATGTAATCATCGATCTCGCCCATTCGAGCCGCGAGTTGCTTGCAAGTCGAATCCAGGCGCGACAGGCGCTTTGCAATTCCTCTCCGCTTCCCACGTGCAAGCAGCGCTGCAACTTGCTCATACTCACGGGCGACCGGACGCAAAACCGGATGCGCCGTCCCAACAAGCAACATCAACGCCTCGCTCATTTGTGCGACGGCAGCTTTTTCATCTGGCGATGCTTTGCGACGCGCAAGTTCGCTAAGATCCTCCTGCTTGGACTTGCCGTCATTGCGCGAGCGATCTGAAATTTTGATCTGTAACAATTCAGCAAGACGTTGTTCGCTTTCGGCAAAGCTTAACAACTGGTAAGTTTGATGCTCGCTGAGCCGGGCCACCGTTGAGCGCCATTTCCTTTCCAACTCCTGGCGCAATTGGGGAAACTGCGCTTTCAAATCGGCAACCGGATCGTTGGATGCATGCGAAAGATTGGAGATGTATCGCCACAGGCGCGTGCGGCCACCCTCGTCGAGGAGCAATTGCACGAGCGCCACTGAATAGGCCCGATAAAGAGTGCGCCCGGCCGAATCGAGAAGGTCGAAGCGCTGGCCGAGAAATTCGTCCAGCGACTTTTCTTTATCGGTGGTCGAAAGTGCTTCCACCAGGGACTCGCGCTCTCGTCCGGGCGTCAGCGCCAGAACACCTTCCACCAGCCAATCTGGCGGTTCGACGAGCATCGTACCGGCTGCGAGATCGGTCTCGTCTCGATAAATCATTTCGAACAGGATGGCGCGCAGGATCTGGCGCTCGATTAACGAACCGTCGAGATCTTGGCTGGCGGTCAAATCGAGTTGCAGCTTCACGCCAAAGCCTGTTTGGCTGATTCGTATCTTGGTCGGTGGAATCTCAGGCAGGTTCGCCTGTTGCGGATGTAAATTGATTACAACGGCGGTCTTCCATTCGTCGCGCTTGCGCAAAAGCGCGAGGAAATTGCTCTTAGTCTGCTCAGCCAGTTCGGAAATCGTACCGCGCAGCGCCGGATCCCCGCCGTAGATGACGAATTCTCGCGATGGACTCACGCTGTGTACAGGTAACGCGGCGCGAACCGGTTGCCAGGCGAACAGCAAGAATATGAGGATCGCAGAATGCCGCGTCACCTTCATCAAGCGGCATGATAGCCTCCGTGGCCAAGTGCTGGCGAGCATGAATCCGCTGGAAAATCTGCTCCGCTCCTCGTTCACAAGCGCTCAGATCATCCGATTTATTCTTGTGCCGCGTAAAAAAAATCGAGACTTTCCCGCGCGTCCGGTGTCTAATGATCAGAAACCCCACCTAACATGAATCATTCAAAACTTATACTTTCCCTGAGTTGCTTTGTTGCCGTAACCCTTGCTTCCCCGCTACTCACAGCTGCGCCGCGCGGCGGTGGTGGTCGTGGCGGTGGACATTTTGTCGGGGGTCATGGTTTCGCTGGACGCCCTGGAATGGCGGCGTGGGGCGGCCGCAATTGGAGCGGCCGCAATTGGAGCGGTCGCAATTGGAGCGGTCGCAATTGGAGCGGTCGCAATTGGAGCGGTCGCAATTGGAGTGGTCGCAATTGGAGTGGACGGAATTGGAGCGGCCACAACTGGCACGGTCATCACGGTCACAATAATGTTATCTTCATCGGGGACTTTGGTTTTCCCGGCTGGTGGGGCTGGGGCTGGGGATATCCGTACTGGGGCTACCCCTATTACGGATATTATGATTATGGCTACCCGTACGGCTACGACGGATACGGCTATGGATATCCCGGCTACGGATACGGCGATTATGGGTATGGGAACGGCTATGGATATCGCTACGGGAATGGCGGACAATACAGCTCCCCTACCCGGTCAAGAGTAGCCGAGCTACAACGCCGACTCGCCCGCGCCGGTTATTATCGCGGGTCGGTCGATGGAATCCTTGGACCTCAGACGCGTCGAGCAATCCGGGCCTACGAGGCGGACCACGGTTACGCAGACGCACGCTAAGCCGTTTCCTTCAACTGACTCACCACGGAGCAGTTGCTAAATTTTCGGTTGGTTGACCGGCGGAATTCGCAAGGGCGCAAAGGGCGAACCGCCGGTCGCCATTTTTTACTTCTTCAACTCCCCCTGCCAAAACTTTTTTGGTCGCACTAAATTCAGGGCCCCCGTTAATTTTTTTCTTTTCATCCATAGTTTTTTTGGCATACGACAGGATCCCGGAGGAAATTTATCTGTCCGGTTAGCCATCGAATCCTGCTCGGTATCACTGTTTTCGCGTCGCTCATTCCGTCAGCACCAGGCGATCTTTTCCCAGACTCTGGACCTGTCGTGTCTGGAAAAACCGCGCGTCTTCGCTTTGGCAAAGCGGCTGCGCCAAAGAACGCGCCACTGGCAGTAAAACGCGCGATCTGGGCAGCCAATCAACTTCGTCACAAGCGATATCGATACGGGGGCGGTCACAAGTCGTTTGATGATCGTGGTTACGATTGTTCCGGAACGATCTCCTATGTGCTGGGCGCGGCGGGCTTGATCAGCTCGCCGATGAGTTCAACGGAGTTTCGCAGCTACGGTAACGGCGGTCCTGGCAAATGGATCACCATCTATGCACGGGAGGGCCACACGTTCGCTGTGATTGCCGGGCTGCGACTTGATACAACGCCATACGACCGTTACACCGGCAAATGGGCGCCACGCTGGCAAACGATTTATCGTCCGCCACACGGCTTTGATGCCAGGCATCCCGTTGGGTTATAAGGAAATTGAAACAATTAAAAGTGATGCCAAGCCACATCGCACTCCTAAGGCAATTCGAGCGAAAAGTACGCAAACGCCGTTTTTGTGTTGCGCAAGCCATCGGAGCGCACAGGCGCTTTCACGTCGCCTTTGTCTGAACATCTGATTAGTTCAACGGTTCCATGCGAATCCTCTATCGAATCGTTCTTACCAGCAGCGGATTATTAACTCTCTTGGGATTATCTACTGCTGCTCCCACAGAAAAGTCGCATGTTACTTCCGAGCAAGTGACTCATGCGGTTCGAGAAATCGAGAAGCTGGCGCAAAAGCAAATTCAGGAAAACGAGCTGCCAGGGATTGCTATCGCAGTGGTTTTCCAAGACAAGACTGTGTACGCAAAAGGCTTTGGCGTACGGGATGTGAACACCAAGGTAGCTGTCGACGCGGACACCGTGTTTCAGCTCGCGTCGGTTTCCAAATCAATTGGATCGACAGTGGTTGCCGAACTGGTTGGCGAGGGAAAAATCACCTGGGACTCAAAACTCAACGTGCTCGATCCGACCTTCGAGATGTTTGATCCATGGGTCACGCGCGAAATCACCATCCGCGACATGTACGCGCATCGCAGCGGCTTGCCCGCGCACGCCGGGGATCTGCTGGAGGATCTTGGCTTTACGCGCGCGGAAATTTTATATCGCCTGCGGTACCAACATCCCGACAGCAGTTTTCGCTCGCATTATGCTTATACAAATTTTGGTATTACCGAAGGCAGCATCGCAGCGGCCGGAGCCTATGGACTGGAATGGGAAGCCGCAGCCAACGAGAAATTGTACAAGCCGCTGGGCATGACTTCGGCGAGTTCCCGCTACGCAGATTTCGTCGCCCGGTCGAACAAGGCATTAGGGCACGTGCTCGTGAACGGCAGATGGATACAAAAATTCAAGCGCGATCCGGACGCGCAGTCACCAGCAGGGGGAGTGAGTTCTTCAGTAAACGATGTCGCGAAATGGGTGCGTCTCCAACTCGCAAACGGCAAGTTCGACGGCAAACAAATCGTGGATGAAAAAGCGCTGCTTGAAACGCGCCATCTGAACATGCTTACGGGGTTCAGCCCGTTCACCGGGCTACCGAGTTTTTACGGGTTGGGGTGGAATGTCAACTATGATGAGCAAGGTCGCTTGCATCTGAATCATTCCGGCGCGTTTGCATGGGGCGCCGCAACGCATGTGAATCTTGTGCCGGCCGAGCAATTGGGCATCGTCGTCCTCACAAATGCGTACCCCATTGGGATGGCGGAAGCATTGGGGACGACATTTTTGGATACAGCTTTGTACGGAAAACCGACCCAAGACTGGTTTGCCATTTTTAAACAAGCATTCTCGAATCCGGCCGCTGTTGGCACGGTGCTCGGTTTCGATTACTCCAAGGCGCCCGCCTCGCCCGCACCTGCCTTAACGGATCGCGCTTACGTTGGGCGTTACAAGAACGATTATTTCGGCGAAATCTCCATCATAGAAAAGGATGGCGGATTAGCGATCGCGCCGGGTCCCAGAAACAAGACTTTCCCCATGCGACATTATGCCCGGGATACATTCACGTATGAGACGGAGGGCGAAAATGCTGTGGGCAGAAGCGGCGTCACCTGCACTATTGGGCCGGATGGAAGGGCCGACCAAGTCGTCGTGGAAAATCTTAACGTGCACGGCGAAGGAACCTTCAAGCGCGTGCCCGATCACAGGTAGCAGGCAAAGTGGCAGGCATAAAAACCTTCGGTTTCGCACCAACAGAGTTGCGCCGGTTACGCGCTTTGAAAACCCCGGCTGGCATCCAGAAGTTTCTCGACGAGCTACCGTACAATCTGAGCTTCACCGCGCGATCGCCGAAGAAAGTTCTGCACGATCGGACGGCGTCCTGTCTCGAAGGCGGAATTTTTGGTGCGGCCGCGCTTCGCGTTCTCGGTTTTCCACCCTTAATCTTCGATTTGGAAGCAGAACAGGACACCGATCACGTCATTGCCATTTTCAAGATGCGCGGGCATTGGGGCGCGGTAGCAAAATCCAATTTCACCGGCTGCCGCTATCGCGAGCCGGTTTACCGAACCCTGCGCGAGCTGGCCATGAGCTATTT
>Ga0070741_10005335_pt1 | contig 28662 bp, 29 predicted proteins | sample Coa_R1_4_FD_66440 | JGI IMG/M metagenome (GOLD analysis project Ga0070741, IMG submission 66440) | Surface soil microbial communities from Centralia Pennsylvania, which are recovering from an underground coalmine fire - Coalmine... | ecosystem: Environmental > Terrestrial > Soil > Unclassified ... | reverse complement strand
TGCCGCCGGCTCCGTAGCGAGTCGCACCTTTCGGCACCGCGCGCCAGATCCTGCGCGGATCTCTCCTGCAAACGCGCCGTTTCTCGACGGAGCGGACACCGATCCGCACTGGGAGTGAAGTCGCCACACCGGGGCCTCGACTCCCCGCGCGCGCTCGGGCGATCGCCGTGGCGCACGCCTTGCTCAACCGCGCGGGATGTCCAAGCCGATCAGCTTCGCGTTCGGTCTCGCGTTCGGCATCGCCCTCGCGCTCGCGGTCATGCTCGGCGCCGGTTGCGCCGGCAGCGTCGACGGCGGACCTCCGCCCGAGACCGACGCGCCGATCATCGGCGGACAAACCGACACCGGCGATCCCAGCGTGGTGATCGTGTTCGCGCAGGAGAACGGCTCGCAGCAGGGCTCGCTGTGCACCGCGTCGGTGATCGCGCCGACGGTGCTGCTCACCGCCGCGCACTGCGTGGCGCCGTCGGAGGTCGGCTCGAACGTCACCTTCTCGGCGTTCCTCGGCAGCGACTTCAACGGCGCCGGCCAGTGGCTCGCCGTGAAAGAGACGCACTTCGATCAAGCGTTCAATCCGAACAACTTGAACGGCGGACACGACGTCGGCATCGTCATTCTCGCGCAGCCGGTGTCGCTCACGCCGCTGCCGTACAACCGCACGAGCCCGTCGGCGCTCGCCGGCAAAGCGGTGCGCCTCGTCGGCTACGGCGTGAACAACGGCCAGGCGCAGACGGGCGCCGGCATCAAGCGGCAGGTGACCACCACGCTCGACAGCGTGTCGTCGCTGCTGCTCAAGATCGGCAACTCGAGCCAGGGCACGTGCCAGGGCGACTCGGGCGGTCCGGCGTTCATGAACGTGGGCGGCGTCGAGACCATCGTCGGCATCACGTCGTTCGGCGCGGTCGGCTGCGGCGACGGCGGCTACGACACGCGCATCGACCTCTACGCGTCGTTCATCGATCAGTATGTGAACGCGGCGGGGAGCCCGCCCCCACCTGCGTCGAATCCGCCGCCCTCGAACAATCCGCCGCCGCCGAGCCCGCCGCCCACGCCGCCGCCGCCGTCGAACGCGTGCGACGCCAATCAAGGTTGGGAGACCGAGCCCAACAATCAGCCGTCGCAGGCCAACGGCCTCTGCTCGACCGGCCAGATCTACGGCGCGATCGATGCGTCGGGCGACGTCGACTGGTTCACCTGGACGGTCGCCGCCAACCGCGATTACTACGTCACGCTCGGCTCGCTGCCCGCCGACTACAACATGACGCTCTACAAAGTGGTCAGTGGCTCTCTGTCGATCATCGCCACCGCCACAGACGCGCACGACGGCGCCGATCAGACGATCGCGCGTCACACCAGCGACGGGGGAACCTATTATTTGAAGGTCTTCGGCGTGAACGGCGCCAGCGATTCACAATACGGTTACGCCGTTACGGTAACCAAGTAGATCCGAAAATTAGGAGCCCGCGGAGCGACGACGCACGACTCGTGTCACGATAAACGCCAAGATAGTTCCCGCGCCCACTGCGATCAACGCAAACGCACCATAGATGAAATAGAGCGGTGATCGACAGTGATAGTCGGCCGCGTCCAGCGCGAAGTGGTTGTTGCAGAGAATCAGGTTCAGCGCACCGAGTGCCTCACCGGCGTATAGGGCGGCGCCGCCGACGAGCACGCTCGTCAACGCGCCCCATAGCCACCAGCGCGAGCGCAACGCTAGCGCTCTGCGCGTCTCTTTGGCGACAGCTCGTCCGCCAGCGCGCCGGCGTCGTAGACGTGGCGGAGGGCTTCGGTGAGCGCGGACGAGTGGACGCTGACCGAGCGATTGAGGTGATCGTCATAGACGAAGTTGCCCGGCAGTGACTGAATGTTGCCGTCGAAGATCAGGCCGACCAACTCGCCCGCTTTGTTGATTACCGGGCTGCCCGAGTTGCCGCCGATGATGTCGTTGGTGGAGACGAAGTCCATCGGCGTCTCGAGCTTGAGCTTGCCCTTGGCCGAAGCCCAGCGCGCCGGCAGATCCCACGGCGCCTTGCCCTCCGCCTTCGCCGACCGCTGATACAGCCCGCCGAGCGTGGTGAACGGCGCGATCGGTTTGCCGTCGACGGTGTAGCCGGCCACTTTGCCGAACGACAGCCGCAGCGTGAACGTGGCGTCGGGATAGTGCGTGAGCCCCTCGGCCTCGAACTGCGCCTTGCCGAGCAGCGCCATGTTCTGCTTCACCGGACCTTCGACCTCGTCCTCGTAGCGCTTGCGAATGGCGCGCGCCTCGGCGTCGATCGCGCGCGCGAGCACGATCATCGGATCTTTGGAAGCATCGAGCGCGGCTTTGGAGCCATAGAGCTGTTTGCGCAACGCCACGTCTTTGAGCTTGGTGCCGCTCACCAGCTCGTGCGCGCGCGCCTCTGGCGTCTTGCCGGCGAGCGCGGCTTTGACCACCGGGCTCGCCGCCCCGAGCTCGCCTGCGAGGTTGCCGAGCGCCGTCGCCAGCGTCGCCTCCTCGAGCCCGTCGTAGATCGGCGCCGCCGAGAACAGCCGCAGCTCCACCGACTGCAAATTCGAGTCGCGATATTCGCGCAGCCGCTTCTCGCTCGGCTTGAGCTTCTCGTCGCCGGCGCGCACCAGCGTCCGCGCGATGCCGAACAGATCGCTCCAGAACGGATTGCCGCGCCGCCCTTCGAGATAGCCATACGCTTTATAGAACGTCTGATATTTCTTTTGCGTCGCCGCGATCGAATCCCAAACGCCGCCATAAAGCTTCTGTTTGTCCGGCGACGCCGCGATCCGTTTGCGCAGCGCCGCCTCCTCGTCGGCTTTGGTGCCCATCAATCGTTTGTCCTGCAAACCCTGCAAATAACCGCCGAGCGCCTTCAAAGAGTTTTCAATGTAGAACAGCTCGGTGCGCGCCTGCCGCTCCTGCTCCGCGCCCTTTTTGCCGTAGTCTTTCAAAACTTCTCTAAAGCGCGCCAAATCCTTTAAAGCCATCGGATAGGTGAAATCGCGCAGGAACTCGAGCTGCGCCAGTGTATCGAGCCGCTCGGTGTTGCCGGGATTTCCCGAGACGAAAACCAGCTCGTTCTCCTTCGCGCCGCCCGCGCTCCATTTCAGGAAATGCTCCGGATGCAGCTCTTTATCGCCCTCGTAAACGCGAAAGAACGCCGCGTCCAAGTCATAACGCGGATATTCGAAGTTATCGGGATCGCCGCCAAAGAACGCGATTTGAAACTCGGGCGCGAACACCAATCGCACGTCGATATACTTTTTATATCGATACATATTGAAAACGCCGCCCTGATACAGCGTCACCACGTCGCAGCGCTCTTTGGTCTTCTCGTTACACGCCTTCTCCAGCGCGGACATCTTCTCTTTCTGCGCTTTATTGATCGCGGCGTCGTCCATGCCCGGTTTCTCGACGGACTTCACCTCGGCGGTGACGTCCTCGATGCCGGTGAGCACGTTCAACTCGAGATCGGGGCACTTGATCTCGGCGGCCGGCGTGGCGGCGTAGAACCCATCCTTTATATAGTCGTGTGTTTTATCGTCGAGCTTGTGAATGCAATCGGCGCCGACGTGGTGATTGGTCATCACCAGCCCGCGCGGCGACACGAACGAGCCCGAGCCGCCGGAGTTGAAGCGCACCGACGCGAGCCGCACGTGATCGAGCCACGCGTCGGTGACGTCGGCTTTGTAGCGCTGCTTGACCAGCGCCTTGGGAAAGTTGTTGAACGTCCACATGCCCTCGTCGGCGCGCGCGGGGATCGCCGCACCGAGGATTCCGAGCGCCACCAGCAAGCGTGCTTTGTTCATCGTCGCTCCTTGTGCCGAGCCGGTTTACCATAGAGTGCTACGATGGCGGCGATGAGTTTCAGCGCCTCGCTCGCCGAGCTGCTGCGTCTCTCGGGACGCGCGCCGCCCGACGCGTCCGACGTCGGCGCGATGCTCGCCGAGATCGCACGTTCGCCGTGGCTGCGCTTTGCCCTCGGGGTCGCGCCCGATGCGCCGATACCGCACGACCCGGAGGGAGTGACGCGAGCGGCGCAGGAGTTTTGCGCGGCGTGGAAGATCTGGGAGGCGTACCGCACGTGCGTCATCGAGGTGATGCCGCCGGGATCGGCGGCGGTGCGGTTCGCGCTCGATCCCGCCGTCGGAGGCGCGCCGCCGCGCGAGTTTCCCGCGGCCACGTTCGCGATCATCACGGCGTGGAATCCGGGGTCGGGCGAGCCGCGGCCCAACGAGCGGGCGAACCGGCGCGCCAATCAGCAGCTGGCGGCGCACCTCGACGCGCGGCTCTTGCAGCGCTGGCCGGCGGTGAACGCGCCCGGCTCGCGCTGGCGCGAGGAGAGCTTCGCGGTGCTCGGCATCGAGCTCGACGAGGCGCACCGCATCGCCGAGTCGTTCCAGCAGCGCGCGCTCTACTACGTCGACCGCGGCCGCCCGCTGCTGGTCGCCCGCCGCCGCGCCCGCGTCGTCACCTGGGAGGGCGAGCTACGCGTGCTATAGTTTTCGCATGACCACCAAGGAGCAGATCCTCCGCGCGCTCGAGGCGATGCCCGACGGCGCAGGGATCGAGGACGCCATCGAGCGCCTCTACCTGCTCTACAAAGTGGAGCGCGGCCTGACGCAGGCCGACGCCGGCGAGAAGGTCACGCAGGAGGAAGCCCGCCGGCGGATGGCCCGGTGGCTTCCGTAAGCTGGACCGTCCAGGCGCTCGACGATCTCGACGCGATCTGCTTGTACATCGCGCGCGACGCGCCGGGGCGCGTGGTTCCCGAGATCAATCAGGAGCACATCCGCGAGGTGTTCGTGCACAGCTACCGGATCATCTATCGCGTGATGAACGACGCCGTCGAGATCTTGACCGTGCACCATGGCGCGCGGTCGCTCGGCAGCGTCGGTTCGTAGCGGCGAGCTACGCGTCCTCTGAGGCGGCGCGCTCGACGGCGGCGATCAGCTGCATCGGCGGGACGGCGCCCATCAGCGTCTCGGTTTCGTTCACCACCGTCATCGGGACGCCGCGGATCTGGTACTTGCGCGCGAGCTCGGGGAACTCCTGCACCTCGACGACGTCGGCGGTGATGCGCGCGGAGGCGGTCGCTACCTGGAAGGCCGCACGGGCCATCGGCGGGCAGTGCGGTCAGGAGGGGGTGACGAACACCTGGATGTGCACGTCGCGCGCGAGCTGGCCGAGCCGTTCGCCGATCTCCGCCGGCAGGGGCGGCTCGGCGCCGCCGAGATCGAGCACCGCGGTCACCATCGTCGACATCTCGTAGCCGGCGGGCAGGCCGAAGTAGCGCAGCTTGCCGCGCGCCATCTCCGACGAGAAGACGATCGCCGGCAGCCGCTCGCCCGCCAGCTCGCGCGCGCGCGCCTCGTCGGCAGCGGCGTCGACGTGCGCCAGCTTGAGGCGCGGCGACGTGGCCGCCAGCTCGGTGGCGATCTGCTTCACCTCCTCGGAGGCGTCGTGCGCGTCGTCCTCGCCGGGCGCGGCGCCGGGCAAGACCAGCCGCGATTTCTCGCGCGTCACGACGGTGATGGTCACGTCGTGCGCGAGCGTGGCGAAGTTCTCTTGCAGGTAGCGCACGTCCTCGTCGGCGAGCAGCGGCATGACTGCAAATTAAGCCGCGCGCGCGCCCTCGTCTACTGCGGTTTTTCGCTTGCCGCTCTCCTCGACGGTGTGTATCCATAAGTCGATTCAGCGTCCATAGCTCAGCTGGATAGAGCGATGGCCTCCGGAGCCATAGGTCGCAGGTTCGAGCCCTGCTGGACGCACCGCCGCTGATGCAAGCCGCCGCGATTCCGGAGATCGTCCTCGACAGCTTCGACGGGCTGTACGCGTGGACGGCGCACAAGCACCGACGAGCTCGACCTCGGCGCGCTGGCCAACGAGGGCAGCCTGGCGGTGCCGCTCGATCACGTGGTCGCGTCGCGCGTGGCGCGGCGTTGGGACTTCTCGAACTTCCTCGCCGTCGAGACCGCGGGCGCGGGCGGGCTGCCGCGCCACGCGTCGTTCATGACCAAGTTCGGGCGCTCGCGCGATCAGCTCGCGGCGCTGCAGGCCCGGCTCGAGAAGGCGCGCGCCGAGCTGATCGCGAATCCGTATCGCGGCTGAGACCGATCGGGCGGGCTCGCGCGTGTGACGGAGCATGCTCACCACCAGCCTGCCCGCGATCGCCCAGCGCCGCCCGCTCGTCACGCTCGGGTGCGCGATCGCCGGCTTGATCGCCGTCGCGCTCGGCTGCGGGTGGCGGCAGCGCGACGCCGCGCGCGAGCCGCCACGGTGCGCGCCGCTCGCCGCCCGCTCGGCGCCGCGCACGCTCGTGCTGCGCGTCGATCGCTTCATCCTGCCGATCGGCGGCCCGTCGATCCACGAAGCCGCGCAGCTCACCGCCGGCGGCGCGTGCGCGCCCGACGCTCCGTGCCGCCGCGTCTCGACGGAGACGCTCGAGCGCGTGTACCAGCTCGTGCGCGCCACCGCCGGCGCGCGCCACCGCGCGGTCTACGTCTCGCCGCACTACGGCGCGCGATCGATCACCGCCGCGCTCGGCGAAGACCGCTGCGCCATCGCCGACGGCTCGCAGGAGCCGCTCGCCGAAGCCGACCTGCCGGCGTTCGACGCCGCGTTCGACGCCGTCGCGAGCGCTTTCCTGGCGGACGGCGCTCCGACGGGAAATTGAGCTTTAGCCGAGCGGTTCGCCAATTCGACGCGTTCTGGCATGATCGGTCTCAAATAATTCGGTAAAACCCGCTACACTTGCTACTTGACTCCGGGGGGCTTTTCGCGCGACGATGAGTCGGGTTGACCCGTATTCAGGAGGATCCATGAAGCCGGCGATGATCGTGTTGGCTTTGGCGCTCGGGCTGGCGACCGCCGCGCACGCAGGGTTGAAGAACACCGTCGGCGTCACGGTGGACACCGTCAACCACAAAGCCTTCGGCGCGCTGGGCGAGGCGCGCAACAGCTCGGACAGCATCGAGGCCGCCGGCTGCCAGACCAGCGTCGTCGCGGGCCAGAGCATCACGGCGCTCTGCTTCGCCATCGACGCGAATGGCGTGCAGGTGATGTGCAGCAGCACCGATCGGCGCATCGTCCAGGTCGCCGAATCGATCGGCACCGACGCGGCGTTCTCGTTCAGCTACGATCCGAAGTCGGGGAACTGCTTGACGCTCCTCGTGTTCAACGCGTCGGAGTTCGGCCCCAAGCAGCCATGAGCAAGGCGCTCCCCTTCGCGCTGGTCGCGATCACCGCGGGCGCCGCCGGATACGTCCTCGGCGGAAGCGGACAAAAGAGCGAGCTTCGAGCCGCGCCCAAGACGGCGAGCTGCGAGCCGGCGACGCTGGCGGCCGCGCTGTCGACGGTGCGCGTCGCCACCGACAACAGCGCGCTGCGCGACGACGTGCGGCGCATCATCCGCGAGGAGCTGGCGGCCGCCGGCCACGCGCCGCAAAAAGATCGTGGCGAACGCGAGCGCGAGGCCGAGCGTCCGGCGCCGACGGCGGAGAGCGTGGCCGCGCGCGAGACCAGCCAGCAGCTCATCGCCACCAGCCTCTCGACGCACCGCTGGACGCGCGAGCAGAAATCCAAGCTGCGCGATCTCCTGCCGCAGATGACCGACGAGCAGCGCGCCGCCACGCTGGCCGAGCTGATCCCGGCGATGAACCGCCAGGAGATCATCCCCGAAGAGCCCGGCGCTCCCTTCTGACCCGGCCGATGGAGTAGGCTCGCTTGATGACGCCGAACGCGCGCGCGTTTCTCGAGGCGCCGATCGAGCGCGTCGACGTCGGCAGCGCCGAGATCGCGCTGCGGCGGTTCGGCGCCGGCCCGCCGCTGCTCCTGATCCACGGCTGGCCGCTGTCGGGGTTCACCTTCCGGCACCTCGTGCCGCGGCTCGCCGCCGAGCGCACCTGCTTCGTGGCCGATTCGCCGGGCGCGGGCGACACGCGCGTTCGCGACGATCACGACTTCCGGTTCGCGGGGCAGGCGGCGAGCTACGCGCGGCTGGTCGATCGGCTCGGCTGGGACGCGTTCGATGTGCTGGCGCACGACACCGGCGCGACCATCGCGCGCGAGCTGGCGCTCACCGTCGGCGCGCGGGCGCGCAAGCTGGTGCTGATCAACACCGAGATCCCCGGCCACCGCCCGCCGTTCATTCCGTTCTATCAGCGCGTCACGTCGCTGCCGGGCGCGGCGGCGGTGCTGCGGCTGCTCTTGCGCTCGCGCGCGTATCGCCGCTCGAAGATGGGATTCGGCGGCTTCTTCGAGGACAAGTCGCTGCTCGACGGCGAGTTCACCGACGAGTTCGTGGCGCCGCTGCTCGCGTCGCGCGCGCGGCTCGACGGGCAGCTGCGCTACCTGCGCGGCATCGACTGGGCGCTGGTCGACGGGCTGGCCGCGCGCCACCGCGAGCTCCGCGGCGAGGTGCTGTTCGTCTGGGGCGAGCTCGACGAGACGTTCCCGGCGGCGCGCGCGGCGGAGATGGTGCCGCAGCTCGCGCGCTGCGCCGGCCTGCGCCTGGTGCCGGGCGCGCGGCTGCTCGCGCACGAAGAGAAACCCGACGAGGTGAGCGCGCACGCGATCGACTTCCTGCGCGCCTGAGGGAACCGCGGCGGCGCGGCGCTGTCGAAAGACAGGAGGGTGCCATGGCGCAGCGCTGCGGGCCGGGTGCGTCGTCGCTCGAGGTGAGCGTGTGGTTCGATGGCGCGGTGGTGTCGTCGCGCCACCTCAGCGTCGGGCCGCGCGGGTCGAGCCGGCTCACGCGGCTGCTGTTCTTCGGCGGCGGGCTGGCGCTCGGGGGCGCGCTGGCGATGTTCGCGGCGGCTTCGCTCGGCGCGCGCGCGGGGCGCGGCGGCGACGCGATCTTCTGCGCGTGCTTGATCGCGGCGCAATCGGCGATCGCGGCCGGTCTGGCCAGGCGCTTCGCCGAGCGGGCGCCGCGCGACTTCACGCTGCCGGGCGAAGAGCGGCCGCTCGTGCGCATGGCGAACGGCGGCTTCGAGCTGTGCACGGCGGCGGGCGCGCTGCCGATTCCGTGGGGCGCGCGCATTCGCGTGGCGTCGGGGCTGGCGGAGATCGCGATCGCGTCGACGCTGCCGCCGCGGCGCTACCGGCTGGCGGCGGCGGGCGACTGGTGGTCGCGGGCGAGCCGCGGGGCGACCGGGGCGATGATCGCGGCGGGCGTGCTCTCGCTGCTGCCGATCTTCGCGTGCTTGTGGCCGGGGGCGTTCGGGCTCGGCGCGACGGCGCGGCGCGCGCTCTACCTGGGGCTCGACGACGGCGTGGCGCGACGCGCGCGCGTGCTCGTCGGGCCGTCGAGGCCGCGCGAAGCGACGCAAGCGCGGCGCGCGCGCGCAGTGGAAGACGAGAGCGCGCGCGAAGAGACGGAGGAGGTTGCGGAGGCGCGGGCGGCGGCCACGGCTACGGCTACGGCCACGGCCACGGCCACGGCCACGTCGCCGTCTGCGTCGACGGCGAACGAGCGTGGGGTTGCACGGGCGCGCCGTGCGGCTTCGGAGCGCGACGTCGAGATCGTGACGGCGCAGCGCGAGCGGGCGGCCGCGCAGGCGCGCATCGCCGGCGTGCTCGGTGTGCTGGGCTCGGCGCAGTCGTCCGGCCCGTCGCTGAGCGAGCTATGGTCCACGTTCAGCGACGGCGCGCACGGCGACGGCGGCGCAAATTCCGGCAGCGAACACTTCGGCAACGGACATTTCCACGGCGGAAATTCCGGCAGCCGAAATTCGAGCGATGGAAATTCCGGCGGCGAAACTTCGGCCGGCGAACATTCGAGCGGTAGAGCTTCGGGCGGCGCAGCTTCGGGCGGTGGAAATTCGGGTGGCGGAAATTCGGGTGACGAAAATTCGGGTTGGGGGAATTCGGGCGGTGGCGATGGGTGGGGCACGTTGAGCGGGGATCCGATCGGCGACACCTACGGCGTCGGCGGGCTCGGGCTCAGCGGCTCGGGCGGCACGGCGTGCGGCGGCGGCGACGACGTCATCGCGCTCGGCGATCTCGCCCCCCTCGGCCACGGCGAAGGCCACGGCGACGGCTGCGGCACCGGCTACGGCAGCGGTCACTCCAACTGCGGCGGCCTCGGCTACCACGTCGCCGCCGCGCCCGACCTGCGCATCATCGCGCCCCGCGACGACGCCTCGCTCAGCAAAGATCTGATCCGCCGCGTCGTGCGCGCGCACCTCAACGAAGTGCGCTTCTGCTACCAGCGCGCGCTGCAGACGCGCCCCGCGCTCGCCGGCCGCGTGCTCGCCGAGTTCCTGATCGCCGAGTCGGGCGACGTGCTGACCTCGCGCGTCGCGCAGTCGACCGTCGCCTCCGACGACGTTGGCGCGTGCGTCGCCGCCGCCGTGCGCCGCTGGCGCTTCCCCGCCGCGCGCGGCGCGCTGACGCAGGTCTCCTACCCGTTCCTGTTCACGCCCGCCGACTGAGCGGCGCGCGTCAGCTCGATTTCTTGCTGCGTCCCTTGCGCGGAATCTTCGCGCCCTTCTTGCGCGCCTTGTTCAAGCCGATGGCGATCGCCTGCTTGCGGCTCTTGATCTTGTGCTTGCCGCTGCGCATGTGGTGCATCTCGGTGCGCACCGAGCGGCTGGCCTTGCGCGAGCTCTTCGAGCGGCGGCTCGAGGACGAACGTTTCCTTTTCGCCATCACGACCTCCTACGTTCGAACCTGAGCACGCGCCCGGCGACGGCAACCTCGGGTAAGCTTCGCCCATGTCGATCTACTTGAGCCGCATCTACACCAAGACCGGCGACCGCGGCGAGACCGCGCTCGTCGGCGGCAAGCTGGTGCGCAAGGACGCGCCGCGCATCGAGGCCTACGGCACCGTCGACGAATTGAACGCGGTGATCGGCCTCGTGCGGCGCGCCAACCAGTCGGAGCCGGGGCCGGCGGGCGCGGTGGCGCGCATCGACGCGATGCTCGAGCGCGTGCAGAACGAGCTGTTCAACCTCGGCTCGCTGCTGGCCACGCTGCCCGAGGATCTCGCGCCGACGCAGCCGCGCGTCGAGGCGCGCCACGTCGAGGCGCTCGAGCACGAGATCGACGAGCTGAACGAGAACCTGCCGCCGCTGCGCAGCTTCACGTTGCCCGGCGGCGGTTGGGTCTCGTCGTACTTGCACCTGGCGCGCACGGTGTGCCGGCGCGCGGAGCGGCGCGTGGTGTCGCTGGCCGCGAGCGAGGCGATCGACGGCGAGACGGTGCGCTACCTGAATCGACTGTCGGATGCGCTGTACGTGCTCGGCCGCTGGAACACGCGCGAGCGCGGCGAGAGCGAGCCGCTGTGGCGCCCGGAGAAGACGTGAGCGAAAAATCGCCCGCGAGCGCGCCCGCGAACGCGCCCTCGCCCTCGATCGAAAAGTCGCTCGAGCGCGGCGGCGCGCGCATCGCCTACAGCGTGAGCGGCCCGCCTTACGGTGTAAGTCTCGACGAGCCGGCGGTCGTCCTCGGCCACAGCCTGCTGTGCGATCGGCGCATGTGGCAGGACGTCGCGCCGCGGCTGGCCGAGCGCCGGCGCGTGATCTCCATCGACGTGCGCGGCCACGGCGCCTCGACCGCGCCCGGCCCGTTCTCGCTCGAGGATCTCGCCGACGACTGGCGCGCCATCCTCGACGCCGAGAAGATCCCGCGCGCGATCCTGTGCGGGCTCTCGATGGGCGGCATGACCGCGATGCGCCTGGCGCTGGCCTCGCCCGAGCGCGTGGCGGCGCTGGCGCTGCTCGACTCGAGCGCCGATCCGCAACCGGCGTGGGAGCGCGTGAAGTTCGGCGTGATGGCGCACGTGGTGGCGCGCTTCGGTTTCCTGCGCGTCATCGGCGCGGCGGTCAAGCCGGTGATGTTCGGGCGCACGTCGATCAAGGAGCGGCGCGAGCTGGTCGAGCGCCAGTGGGCGCGCATCGAGGAGAACGATCCCAAGGCGCTGTTTCACGGCGTGCGCGCGGTGATCGATCGGCGCTCGATCTACGAGCGGCTGCCGACGCTGCGCTGTCCGACGCTGGTGATGGTGGGCGCCGAGGATCGCGCCACGCCGCCCGAGCGCTCGCGCCGCATCGCGGCGCAGATCCCCGGCGCGCGGCTGGAGAGCATCGAGCGCGCGGGCCACTTGAGCGCGCTCGAGCAGCCCGACGTGGTGGCGCGCACACTCGGCGAGTTCTTCGACTCGATCGCGGTTCGAGTTGCCGAAGCGGGCGGGCGAACGCACGATCAGTAGGTGGAGCCGCGCGACCCCGACCTCGACGAGAAAGCGCCGATCATCGAAGCGCGGCGTCGCGCGCGGCGGCGCACCTCGAGCTTCTTCTTCTTCGCGGCGGGGATCGCGTTCGGCACCGCGCTCTATCTCCTGCGCGCGCGCTTCGCCACGCTGGCGGCGCCGGCGCATCGCGTGGCGTTCTACGGGCTGGTGCTGTTCATGGTGCTCTTGTTCTGGCTGGGCGCGCGCGCCGAGGCGGACGTGTCGTCGCTCGACGAGCGGCTGCGCAATCTGCGCGAGGCGGAGGCGGCGCGGCGCAAGCGGCCGCGCGCCTGATCACATGTCCGTCGGGCCGAGGCAGGTATTCGGCGTGCACGCCGAGCCGCGGCCTTGCGGATCGACGACGCACGTGGCGCCCGGGCCGCAGTCGATCGGCGGCTGCGCGGTGGCGCAGTTGATGATGGTGCAGAAGTACGTGTCGCTCGCCGACGGCGTCGTGCCGTTGCCGAGCGCGCTGCAGAGGCTCGCCGGCTGATTGTTGCAGTCGGAGAAGCCCATGCAGAACTTGCCGACGCCCTTCGAGTTGCCGACGTCGCCGGGATGGCCGCACTGCGAGAGCGGGCCCGACGTGAGGTCGTGGCTCCCGCTCATCGACAGATCGCTCGACGACATGTTCATGTCGCCGCCGTTCGTCCCCGAATCGCCGCAGCCCGCGACCGCGACGATCGCGGCCACACTTACCAAGGCTTTGATTAAGCGCATGCCCGAATGTTAGGCGCGCGCTCGCTCGCTCGTCAACTTACCGCTCAGTCGGGTTCGATGCAGCCCTGACCCGGTCCGACGATGAACGACGATTGGTCGCGCTCGTCGTGCGGCTGGATGGGATTGTGCGCGATGCCGTGCGGCGGCTCGCTCGTGGCGACGAACATGGCGTCGCGCGCGCCGCACTCGGGACAGTGAGCGGGCGGTGCCTCGCCGCCGTCGACGAAGCCGCAGATGGTGCATTTCCAGCTTTGCGGCGAGCTTTCCATCGGCCCTCCGACGGCAAAAGTGCAACGCGCGCGCCATTGCCCGCTCCCGCCGATCCGTGGTACCTCCTTGCAGCACATGCGAAAGAACTTCGTCCTCGACACCAACGTCCTGCTCCACGATCCGCGCGCCATTTTCCATTTCGCCGACAACACCGTCATCATCCCGATCTACGTGCTCGAGGAGATCGATCACTTCAAAAAGGAATTGTCCGAGCGCGGACGCAACGCGCGCGAAGTGGCGCGCCGCCTCGACGAGTTCCGCAACAACGGGGCGCACCTGTCCGACGGCGTGAAGCTCGACGGCGGCGGGCGCTTGATGGTGGCGCTGGCCACGCGCGAATTGCCGCAGGCGATCCGCACCTCGCAGATCGTCGACAACTTCATCCTCGGCGTGGCGCTCGAGGTGCGCGACCGCGATCTGCAGACGCCGACGATCCTGGTCACCAAAGACGTCAACCTGCGCATCCGCGCCGACGCGATGGGGCTCAACGCCGAGGAGTTCGACGCCGAGAAGATCGACATCGAGGAGCTGTACTCGGGCAACGGCGAAGTCGAGGTCGGCGGCCCGCAGGTCGATCAGTTTTATTCGGAAGGTTCGCTGCCGCTCGAGCCGAACGGCTTCTTCTCGAATCAATATTTGCTGCTGCGCGATCGCGAGAACCCGTCGCACACCGCGCTCGGCCGCTACGACGGGCCCAACAAGCGCGTCTCGCAGATCAAGAAATTGCGCGAAGGCGTTTGGGGCATTCGGCCGCGCAACAAGGAGCAGCACTACGCGCTCGATCTGCTGCTCAACGACGACATCAAGCTGGTGACGCTCGTCGGAAAAGCGGGCACCGGCAAGACGCTGCTGGCGATCGCCGCCGGTTTGCAGAAGTGCGTCGAAGAGGCCGTGTACCAGAAGCTGCTGGTGTCGCGGCCGATCTTTCCGCTCGGCAAGGACATCGGGTTTCTCCCCGGCGACATCGAGGAGAAGCTCAATCCGTGGATGCAGCCGATCTACGACAACATCGAACTCTTGCTCGGCTTCTCGAAGGCGGAGAAGAAAGAGGGGCGCTCGCACCAGGAGCTGATCGATCTCGGCTACATCGAGATCGAGCCGCTCACGTACATCCGCGGGCGATCGATCCCCAACCAGTTCATGATCGTCGACGAGGCGCAGAACCTGACGCCGCACGAAGTGAAGACCATCATCACGCGCGTCGGCGAGAACACCAAGATCGTGCTCACCGGCGACCCGTATCAGATCGACAACCCGTACGTCGATTCGGCCAACAACGGGCTCACCACCGTCGTCGAGCGGTTCAAGGGCGAGGCGATCGCCGGGCACGTGTCGCTGGTCAAGGGCGAGCGCTCGCCGCTGGCCGAGCTCGCCGCCAACATTCTGTAGCGCCCGTTCGTAGCGCCCGCTCGCGCGCTCAGCTCCGCCGAAAAATTCGCACCAGCACCGGCATCGCGATCAGCGCGGCGGCGAGGCACGTCAGCTCGCCGAGATCGGCGACCACGCCGAACGAGCGCAGCGCGTGGTTGCGCGACATGAGCAGCGTCGAGTAGCCGATGATGGTGGTGAGCGAGCACAGCGCCACCGCCGAGCCGGTGCCGCCGAACACGTCGCCGAGCGCCGCGCCGGGATCGCGCTTGAGCCGCGCCCAGATGTTGGCGGCGTAGTCGGCGCCGACGCCGAGCGTGATCGGCAGCGCCACGAAGTTCATGAAGTTCAACTTCGTCTGTTCGACGCCGAGCGCACCGACGAGCCAGTAGAGCCCGAGCGCGAGCGCGGCCAGGACCGGCAGCGCGCCGCGCGGGCCGAACATCAGCAGCACCAGCGCGGTCACGCCGGCGAGCGCCAGGAGCGTGACGCGCGGCCCGTCGTCGACGATGGCGCGCAGCATGCCGGCGAAGATGGTGCCGACGCTGGCGGCGATGAAGCGGCGGCCGAGCGCGTCGACCTCGAGCGCGCGCGACAGGCGCAGGAGGTCGTGGCCGTTGTTCGAGTAGTAGCGCGCGCGATCGGCGTCGACGCCGACGAAGCGGCCGCGCTGCCCGTCGGTCTCGGTGAACGCGTCGAGCCACACGCGCGGCAGATCGTCGACGGTCACCGCGCGCAGATCGTCGCGCGGGCGCCACGCCAAAAGCTCGCGCGCCTCGTCCTCGTCGAGCAGCCGCATGTGCTTGTCGAGCTTCGAGCGCACGCGCGCGAGCAGCGCCAACTTTTTCTGCTCGTCCCAGGGAAACAGCGAGCGCATGGTGCGCACGGTCTTGATCAGGCGCAGCGACGGATCGGCTGCGTCTTTTTGCCGCACCGCCTCGGCCACCGGCTCGGCCTGCGCCGGATCGTCGACGAGGAACACGCCGTCGTTGCCGACGCGCCCCGCGCCCACGTCGCCCATGCCGAGCGACTCCATGCGGTGCCACAGCTTCTGCGCCGGCGTCGCCTCGGTGCGCAGGTTCTCGAAGTTCCACTCCAGCGGATCGCGCAGCCAGCGCGCGACCGGCCGCGCCAGCGACGCGCACGCGGCGGCGATGAGCAGCGCGGCGGCGATCGGGCGCCGCTCGACGGCGCGGCCGAGCGCGGCGAACAGCGGGCGCGCCCAGCTCGACGGCGGCGTGAGCACGCCCGCGCGCAAGCGCTCGCCGGCGATCACCATCGGCGGCACGAGCGCGAACGTCGCCAGCCACACGAGCAGCATGCCCGCGCCGCCGATGATGCCGAACTGGTTGAAGCCGCGAAAGCTGGTGGCGAGCAGGCTGCCGTAGGCGATCGCCGCCGCCGCCATCGCGGTGAGCGTGCCGGTGAACGACTCGGTGAGCGCGCGCACGAGCGCGTCGTGCACCGCGCGGCCGGCGCGCCGCTCCTCGCCGAAGCGCGCCATCACCAGGATCGGCGAGTTGATGCCGTTGCCCAAAATGATCGACGCCAGGAACGCGGTGTTCAAGTTGAGGTAGCGCACCGTCGACGCGGCGAGCGCGAGCGCGAGCAGCAGGCCGAGCACCGCCGGCGCGCCGACCACCCACAAGACGGCGACGCGGCGGAAGTACAAAAAGATCACGCCCAGGACGCCGAGCAGGCAGATCGCCGTCGCCGCGGTGAGATCGTCGCGGATGCCGTCCTGCTCGTCGATGGCGATGGCGATGTGGCCGGTGTACTCGACGCGCAGCCGCGGATCGGGGTGCGCGCGCGCCACCACCTCGCGCACGCGCTCGAGCGTCTCGTGATCGCCGGCGGACGCGAGCCCGTCGCGCTTGCGCCACATCATGATGCCGAGCCAGTGCTCGCCGGCGTCGGCGGTCTCGTAGTAGGGCGCGTCTTTCGGCGGCGCCAGCTTTTGATCGAGCGAGGCGCGCAGCTTGCGCAGCTCCTCGTCGGGATCGCCGTCGAGATCTTCGATCAGCGGCGACGTGCGGCGGGCGATCACGCGATCGAGCAGCTGCTCGGCGCGCTCGAGATCGGGGAGCTCGGCGTAGAGCCACTTCCAGCGCGCGGTGAACGCCAGCGCCTCCGGATCGGGGCGCCACTCGGTCGACGTGAACACGTGCTCGCCGACGAGCCGCTCGAGCTCGGGGCGCAGCGTCTCGGCGAAGCGCCGGTTGAGCGCCTGGTCGGGGCCGTGCACGATCATGACGAGGTTGGTGGCCGACTTCTGGCGCGCGACCACGCTGCGAAACGCCACCACCGCCGGGTGGCGATCGGGGAGCAGCTCGGCGAAGTCGGTGTGCAGCTCGAGGCGCAGCGCGACGGTGAGCGCGGCGGCGGCGACGAGCGCGTAGGCGATCAGAAGCCGCGCAGCGCGCCGCTCGGCGAGCGCGACGTACCAGGCGAACGTGCGGCGAAGCATCCGGCCCGATCATGCACGAGATCGCGCCGCGCGGCGGTGATCCCGCGCGCTATCGTCGGGCGTCAGCCCTGGTGGTCGTGAATCACCGCCTCGAGGTTGTTGCCCTCGGGGTCGAGCACGAACGCGCCGTAGTAGCCGGGGTGGTACTCCTTGCGGATGCCCGGCTGCCCGAAATCTTTTCCGCCGGCGGCGAGCGCGGCGGCGTGGAACGCGTCGACGTTGGCCTTGGTGCCCGCGTGGATCGCCACGTGCGCCGGCGGCGCGGTCACGTCGTACAGCGCCAGCCACAGATCGGGTCGGCCGGCGCCGAGCCCGACGAACTTGCCCTCCCACTCCATCAGCACCGAGTAGCCGAGCGGCGCGAGCGCGGCGGCGTAGAACGTCTTCGCCTTCGCCAGGTCCTTCACTTTGATGGTCACGTGATCGATCGCCATGGGACCTCCCGGCCGCGGAGCGTACTCGATCGCGCGCGATTTGTTGACGGAACGCGGCGGCTCGATCCAATGGCGGGCATGACCAGAGCGATCGCGCTGCTGGCGCTGTGCGCCGGCTGCCAGGTGGTGCGCACCATCGGCACGGACGTGGACGGCGGCGGGGTCGATCTCGTCGAGAGCTGGATCGACGTCAAGCTGACGCGCAACAAAGTCGACCTGCTGTTCATGGTCGACAACTCGCCGTCGATGTCGCCCAAGCAGGCGGAGCTGAAGGTGCGCTTTCCGCAGCTCATGCAGAAGCTGGACGCGTTCGGCGCGACGACGCCGATCGACTATCACATCGGCGTCGTCACCTCCGACCTCGGCGCGGGGCCGTTCAACATTAATAGTGGGCAGTGCCATCCGGGCGGAGACGGCGGCAAGCTCCAGGCGAAAGGCGCGGCGGCCGATCCCAACTGCGGCGCGCTCGGCAACGGCGTGAGCTTCATCGAGTACGATCAGATCCACCGCGACGCGGCGGGCCAGCCGAGGACCAACCTGCCGGCGGGCGAAGATCTGCCGACGGCGTTCGGCTGCGCGGCGTCGGTGGGCGATGTCGGCTGCGGGTTCGAGCACCAGCTCGAGTCGGTGTACCGGGCGCTGCATGATCCGATTCCGGAGAACGCCGGCTTCCTGCGCGACGACGCGCTGCTGGCGGTCGTGTGGCTCACCGACGAGGACGACTGCTCGGCCGATCCCAACACCGATCTCTTCGACCCGAGCCCGGCGGGGGTGAGCAAGTACGGCGCGCTGCTCTCGTATCGCTGCACCAACTACGGCATCGAGTGCGACGCGCCGGGCACGGCGACCGGGCCGCTCTCGCTCATGCCGTACGGCGACTCGGGCGGTCCGCTCGCCGGCTGCGTGCCGGCGACGCAAGCCGACGGCGGCAAGCTGCTCGACGTGTCGCGGTACATTTCGTTCTTCACGCAGCCGAAGGCGAACGGCGGCGTGAAGATCGATCCGAACGACGTCGTGCTCGTCGGCATCAGCGCGCCCGAGGCGCCGGTGCAGTCGATCCTCGCCAACATCAAGACGGGCGCCGGGGCGTATCAGGCGTGCCCGGGGCCGATCGATCCGTCGGGCTCCGGCTGCGCGGCGGTGCTGCAGCACTCGTGCGTGTCGCCGGCGAACACCGCGTTCTTCGGCGATCCGGCGGTGCGCCTCCGCGCGGTCATCGACGCGACGCCGAATCCGGCGAACCGGCAGAACACGTCGGTCTGCGACACCAACTACACGGCGTCGCTCGACGGGCTGGGCTCGCTCATCACCGCGCAGCTCGTCGGCGGCTGCCTGCCCGGGCTCGCCGATCCGTCGCACGTCGAGTGCCTGATCGAAGACGTGACGATCAACAGCGACGGCACCACCACCGTCGCGACCATCCCCGAGTGCGTCACCGCCGGCGATCCGCTGCCGTGCTGGCGCGCGAGCGTGAGCCCGCCGTGCGGCGGCTCGCAGCTCACCATCGATCGCCCCGCCGCCGGCCCGCCGCCGAACACCACCGTCAACGCGCGCTGCCGCGCTACGTCCTGATCATCGATCGGTTGTAGTACGATGTCGCGATGGCGGACCCGACGCACTGGGTGGCGGGCAAGTACGAGCTGGTAGCGCCCATCGGCGAAGGCGGCATGGCGAGCGTGTGGCTCGGGCTCACGCACGGCGCGGCCGGCTTCACGCGCAAGGTGGCGATCAAGCGCATCCTGCCGAAGCTGGCGGTCGACTCGAGCTTCGCGGCGCTGTTCGTCGAGGAGGCGCGCGTGGTCTCGGAGCTGATGCATCCCAACATCATCCAGATCCACGACTTCGATCGCGACGCCGACGGGCGGCACTTCATCGTGATGGAGTGGGTCGAGGGGATCGATCTCGAGAGCTACGTGCGCTCGTTCGGCGCCGAGCCGACGCCGTGGGCGCTGGTGACCGCGATCGGCATCGAGGTGCTGCGCGCGCTGGCGGCGGCGCACGAGCGCACGGACGCGTCGGGCACGCTGGCGCCGATCATCCACCGCGACGTCAATCCGGCGAACATCTTGATCGGGATCAACGGCGTGGTGAAGCTGGCCGACTTCGGGCTGGCGCGCGCGATGGATCGCGTGAGCATGACCGCGCCCGGCGTGGTCAAGGGCAAGCTCGGCTATCTCTCGCCGGAGATCTTGATGGGCAAGCCGGCCAATCAGCGGACCGATCTCTTCGGCGTCGGGATCACGCTGTGGGAGGCGCTGACCAAGCGGCGGCTGTTCGGCGGTCACCCCGACGTGATCGTGCGCGTGCGCGACGCGGTGGTGCCGCCCTTGCGCGACGAGCGCGGCGATCTGCCGCCGTCGCTGGTCGAGGTCGTGCACTGCGCGCTCGCCGCCAAGCCGGAAGATCGCTTCGAATCGGCGGAGGAGATGCAGCGCGCGCTGGCGTCGATCCTGCGCGGGCAGCCCGAGCCCACCGACGCGCGGCCGCTCGGGCGCAGCATCCGCGAGGCGCGCGCGCGACTTCGCGAGGGCAAAGCATGAGCCGCTCGGTTAAACTGCCGCGAATGGGCAAAGCGCTCGCGCTCGTGCTGCTCGCCGGTTGCGCCGGCACCACGCCGCCGGCGGAGCATCCGCCGGCGAGACCAACTGCGTCGAACGACGCGAAGCCGACGGCCGCCGCCGAGCGCGCGCCCGATCCGCACGACAAGTGGAAGTCGCGCGCCGCCGACGCCGCGTGCGCCGAGAGCCTGAAGTCGCTGGTCGACGGCGCGCTCGACGCGTTTCACGGGCTCGCGCGCTGCGGCCGCATCGACGCCGAGGGCACGCTCGGCTCGTCGGGCGATCAGCCGAGCAAGTTCGAGCAATTCGGCGAGTACCGCGTGTACCCGCACGCCGGCGGCAGCGTGATGGTGTGGTTCCTCGCCGACGACATCCGCGTGATGCAGCTCCTCTACCCCAAGCTGCCGCGCCCGCTCAAGGCGCAGCTCGGCGAGCCCGAGGCCAAGGTGAAGTCGGAGCTGAGCCCCGAGTGGGATCAGTGGATCTACGCCAGCCGAGGTCTGACGGCGCACGTCAAGCGCGCGAGCGGCGAGGTCATCTCGCTGTTCGCCTATCGGCCGTCGACGGTGGACGCGTTTCTCAAGACCGACATCGCGCGCGTCTCCAAGAGCGAAGCGCCGCTCGAAGAGCTCAAGTAATCGACTCGGTATTGTGTGTCGGTCGGCCCACATTTATGGGCTCGCTTGAAAAGCCGGTTTTGACGTAAACTAGCCGGCCGGGGGGCGTGCAACCGCTTCCCAAGGATTGCAAAACATGAACGATAAAGAAACCGGCCGCGACGGGATGCCCGTCGCCAAGAGCGACGAGTCCGCGCCCACGATCACCGGAAATCCCAAAGTCGAGACCATTCCGTCGTCGTGGACCGGTTGGCTCGGAAACGAGACGCACGAGCAGCAGAGGAGCGTCGTCTCCGACGTGCCGGCGCCGAAGCTCAAGCCGCTCACGCCCGAGCCGAGCGCGCCGACGATGCCGCCCGCGCCCACCGTCGAGCCGACGATGGGTCAGAGCGCCGACGCGGTGGTCAGCCTCAAGCCCGGCACCAAGATCTCGCAGTACGAACTCATCCGCGAGATCGGGTCGGGCGGCATGGGCACCGTCTACCTCGCGCGCGACCTGCGCCTCGGACGGCGCGTCGCGATCAAGTTCCTGCAGTCGAAGGACTCGGACACCACGCGCCGCTTTCTCCTCGAGGCGCGCGCCACCGCGACGTGCAGCCACGAGAACATCGTCATCATCTATGAAGTCGGCGAGTACCTCGGCAATCCGTTCATGGTGCTCGAGTACCTGCAGGGCAATCCGCTCGGCAAAGTCGCCAAGCCGGATCAGCCGCTGCCGCCGGCGCGCGCCGTCGAGCTGATGATGCCGGTGGTGCGCGCGCTCGTCTGCGCGCACGAGCAGGGCATCGTGCACCGCGATCTCAAACCCGACAACGTGTTCGTCACCGACTCGGGCACGGTGAAGGTGCTCGACTTCGGCATCGCCAAGGTTCTGCAAGGCGGCGGCGAAGAGGCGACGCCGAAGGCGGGCGCCAACGAGGGCACGCTCAACCTCAAGGACGCGGCGGGCGACGTCACGCGCGCGGGCGCGGTCATCGGCACGCTCAAGTACATGTCGCCCGAGCAGTGGAACATCGGCCTGCCGATCGATCACCAGACGGACATCTGGGCGTGCGGCGTGATGCTGTTCCAGATGCTCGCCGGCCGCCACCCGCTGCCGCCCGACAGCCCGCCGGTGCTCACCGCGCTCCTGCAGCAGCCGATGACCAAGCTGCGCGACGTGGCGCCGTCGGTGCCGCGCGCGCTCGCCGACGTCGTCGACAAGTGTCTGATGAAGCAGAAGAGCGAGCGCTTCGCCGACGCCAAGTCGCTGTTGCGCGCGCTCGAGCCGTTTCAGCCGGGTCACATCACGCGCGAGATCCAGGGCGACGTCAGCCCGTACGCCGGCCTCTCGTCGTTTCAGGAGGAGGACGCGGCGCGCTTCTTCGGCCGCACGCGCGAGATCGCGGCCATGGTCACGCGCATCCGCGATCGTCCGCTCATGGGCGTCATCGGCCCGTCGGGCGTCGGCAAGTCGTCGCTGGTGCGCGCCGGCCTCGTGCCCGCGCTCAAGCAGTCGGGCGAGGCGTGGGAGATCCACGTGCTGCGTCCCGGGCGCCAGCCGCTGGTGGCGCTGGCCGGCGTGCTCGCGCCGCTGCTCGCGGACATCTCGGGCGAAGCGGTGACCGGCGATCCCAAGGAGCTGGCGCAGAAGCTGCGCTCCGAGCCGGGCTATCTCGGCACGGTGCTGCGCCGCCACGCGCGCAAAGAAAAACGCCACGTGCTGCTCTTCATCGATCAGTTCGAGGAGCTCTACACGCAGGTGCCGGAGCCGTCGGAGCGGCTGGCGTTCACCGCGTGCATGGCGGGCGTCGCCGACGACGTGACCTCGCCGACGCGCGTGATCACGTCGGTGCGCTCGGACTTTCTCGATCGCGTCTCGGAAGACTCGCAGTTCATGAGCGAGCTGAGCCAGGGGCTGTTCTTCATCGCCGCGCCGAACCGCGAGGGCTTGCGCGCCGCGCTGGTGCAGCCGGCGGAGATGGCGGGGTACCACTTCGAGAACGCCGACATCGTCGAGAACATGCTCGAGCACCTGGAGGCGACCGACAGCGCGCTGCCGCTGCTCCAGTTCGCGGCGACGAAGTTGTGGGAGGCGCGCGACCCGGCGCGCAAGCTGCTCACCATCGACAGCTACAAGGCGCTCGGCGGAATCGCCGGCGCGCTCGCCAGCCACGCCGACACCGTCATCACGCAGCTCAGCCCGCAGGCGCGCACGCTGGCGCGCACGCTGCTCCTGCGCCTGGTGACGTCGGATCGCACGCGCGCGATCGTGACGCTCGACGAATTGTTCGAGCTGTCGCGCGATCGCGGCGAGGTGCAGCGGCTCGTCAATCACCTCGTCGACGCGCGACTGCTCACGGTCACCACCGGCGACGGCGGCGTGGGCACCACCGTCGAGATCGTGCACGAGTCGCTGATCCACAGCTGGCCGGCGCTGCACCGCTGGCTCGAGGAGAGCCAGGAGGACTCGGCGTTCCTCGAGCAGCTGCGCACCGCCGCCAAGCAGTGGCAGGGCAAGGGGCGCAACGCCGATCTGCTCTGGCGCGGCGAGATGGTCGAGGAGGCGGCGAAGTTCGCCAAGCGCTATCGCGGCGAGCTGGCGATGCTGCAGCGCGACTTCTTGAAGGGCGTGTTCGAGCTCGACGCGCGCGCGGCGCGGCGCAAGCGGCAGCTCGCGATCGGCGGCGGCATGTTCCTCGCGCTGCTCTTGTTCTCGGCGGTGGTCGCGCTGCTCATCATCCGCGACTCGCAGCAGCGCGCCGAGCGGGCGGCGGTGGCCGCGCTCTCGGCGGAGGCCGAGGCCAAGCAGCGCCTCGCCGAGGTGCAGGCGAAAGAGCTCGAGCGGCAGCGCGCCGAGGCGGCGAAGAAGGAAGCCGAGGCGGCGACGGTCAAGGCCAACACGCAGGTCGAGATGACCAACGAAGAGCTGCAGCAGAAGAACGCCGAGCTGCAGGTCTCGCTGCAGAACACCGAGAAGCAGAAGCGCAGCGCCGAGGAGGCGCAGGTCAAGGCGGAGGAGAGCGCCAAGATCGCGATGGCCGCAGAAGAGGCGGCGCAGACCGAGAAGAAGCGCACCGAGGCGCTGCTCAAGAAAGAGCAGGAGCGCGTCAAGCGGCTCGAGGGCCAGCTCGGCAGCGCGGTCGTCGACGAGCTGAAGTAGGTAGGAGCTTATTAATGATGCGAACGAATTTCTCCGCAGCCGTTTGCTTCGCGCTGGCGCTCTCGGCCGCGCCCGCGCTCGCCGCCGATCCGCCGCCGTCCAAAAACCCGCCGGCGCAGACCGACCTCGGCGCGTCGACGGCGCCGAGCGAGCGCCCGTGGGCCAAGGCGGTCACGCCGGGCGAGCAGAAGCTGGCGAGCGATCTCTTCCGCGAGGGCAACGGCCTGCTCAAGGAGTCGCTGTTCGTCGCCGCCGCCGCCAAGTACCGCGAGGCGCTCGCGCACTGGAACCACCCCGGCATCCACTACAACCTCGCCCTCGCGCTGCTCAACCTCGATCAGCCGGTCGAGGTCTTCCTCCAGCTCGAGGAGGCGATGAAGTACGGCGCCGCGCCGCTCGACGCCGACAAGTACGAGCACGCCGGCCGCTACAAGGCGCTGATCGAGAAGCAGCTCGCGCGCGTCGAGATCACCTGTTTCCAGGACTCTGCGGTGGTCTCGATGGACGGGCGCCAGCTCTACATCGCGCCCGGCAAGTACGAGGGCCTGGTGCGCGTCGGGCAGCACACCATCGTCGCGCAGAAGATGGGCTACATCACCACGCAGAAGAACCCGATGCTGCCGCCGGGACAGAAGACGACGATCGATCTCAAGCTGTTCACCGCCGACGATCTCACCCACTACAAGCGCCGCTGGCCGAACTGGATGCCGTACACCGTGCTCGGCGCGGGCGTGCTTTTGGCCGGGCTCGGCGGGATCCTGCACTGGCAGGCGAGCGAGAGCTTCAAGTCGTACGACGCGGGCGTGAACGCGTGCGCGATGGCGAACCAGTCGGGCGGCTGCATGCCCGACGGCGGGCTCGCCGGCAAGAAGTCGGCGGGCGAGAACCTGCAGGTCGGCGCGTTCACCCTGTACGCGGTCGGCGGCCTGGCGATCGCCGCCGGCATCACGCTGGTGACGCTCAACCGCGCGCGTCCGTTTCGCGTCAGCCCGGAGAGCGACAAGCTGAGCTTGACGCCGCTCGCCGGGCCGAACGGCGGCGGCCTCGTCGCCACCATCCACTTTTAAAGATTAGGGGCAGTCGATGCGGATGTGGAAACTCGTCTCGCTGATTCCGGTGCTCGCGCTCGGCGGCTGTCTCTCGCCGTCGAGCATTCAGTGTCCCGACGGGCTGGTCTGCCCCGTCGGCACGCACTGCGCGGCCAAGGAGTCGGTGTGCATCAAGGACAGCTGCGGCGACGGCGTGGTCGAGGCCGGCGAAGTCTGCGATGACGGCAACACCGTCTCGGGCGACGGCTGCTCCGCCGACTGCAAGTCGAAGGAGACGTGCGGCAACGGCTACGTCGACACCACCATCGGCGAAGTCTGCGACGACGGCAACACCACCTCGGGCGACGGCTGCTCGGCCGACTGCCGCTCGAAGGAGACGTGCGGCAACGGCTACGTCGACACCGCCACCGGCGAAGTCTGCGACGACGGCAACAACCTCTCGGGCGACGGCTGCTCCGCCGACTGCAAGTCGAAGGAGACCTGCGGCAACCACATCGTCGACACCGCCGTCGGCGAAGTCTGCGACGACGGCAACAACCTCTCGGGCGACGGCTGCTCCGCCGACTGCAAATCCAACGAGACCTGCGGCAACCACATCATCGACGTCGCCAAGGGCGAAGTCTGCGACGACGGCAACAACGTCGACTGCGACGGCTGCTCGGCCAACTGCAAGTCCAACGAGACCTGCGGCAACGGCTACCTCGACAACGTGGTGTGCAAAGGCGTGCTGCTCGAGATCTGCGACGACCACAACAACATCTCGGGCGACGGCTGCTCGGCCGACTGCAAGTCGGAGGAGCACTGCGGCAACGGCGTCATCGACAAGGGCGAGCAGTGCGACGACGGCGTCAACAACGTGCCCACCGACTCGATGTTCTGCACCAACTTCTGCAAGCAGTCGTTCTGCGGCGACGGCTACGTCAACATGGCCGCCGGCGAGGTCTGCGACACCAGCGGCCTCTCGGCGACGTGCAACGCCGACTGCACCGCCGCCGTCTGCGGCGACGGCAAGGTCAACGCCAAGCACATCGTGCCGCTCTCGCAGAGCGTGACCGGCGCGGCGCACGTCGAGGAGTGCGACAACCTCGGCGCCGTCGACAGCGCGTCGTGCAACCACGACTGCTCGCTGGCGTTCTGCGGCGACGGCTACACCAACACCAACGCCGGCGAGCAGTGCGACGACAAGGGGCAGTCGGCGGGGTGCAACGCCAACTGCACGTTCCGCTCGTGCGGCGACGGCATCGTCAACGCCGCGGCCGGCGAGCAGTGCGACATCCTCGGCGGCGCCGACACCGCGCAGTGCAACGGCAACACCGGCACGCCGATCGCGCAGCGCTGCCACGTCCCGCGCTGCGGCGACGGCTACACCAACATGCCGTTCGGCGAGCAGTGCGACGACGCCGGCGAGTCGATGCTGTGCAACCGCGACTGCACCACCGCGCGCTGCGGCGACGGCAAGGTCAACACCACCGCCAACGAGCAGTGCGACGACGCCAACCTCAACCAGCACGACGGCTGCCTCAACAACTGCAAGAGCGCCACGTGCGGCGACGGCGTGGTGTGGATCGGCCACGAGAAGTGCGACGACGGCAACACCACCAACGACGGCAACGGCTGCTCGGGCGACTGCAAGACCAACACGCGCTGCGGCAACGGCACCACCGACTCGAGCATCGGCGAGGTCTGCGACGACTCGAACAACGTCTCGGGCGACGGCTGCAGCTACGACTGCTTGTCGAACGAGACGTGCGGCAACGGCTACGTCGACTTCGCCAAGGGCGAGAAATGCGACGACGGCAACACCACCAACGACGGCAACGGCTGCTCGGCCGACTGCAAGACCAACACGCACTGCGGCAACGGCATCGTCGAGCCCAACATCGGCGAAGTCTGCGATGACGGCAACAACGTCTCGGGCGACGGCTGCTCCGCCGACTGCTTGTCGACCGAGAGCTGCGGCAACGCGTACCTCGACGTGGCGCGCGGCGAGATGTGCGACGACGGCAACTCGTCCAACGCCGACGCGTGCCCCAACACCTGCCAGAACGCGTACTGCGGCGACGGCTTCACGCGCATCGGCGTCGAGGAGTGCGATGACCGCAACTTCGACAACACCGACGGCTGCCTCACCACGTGCAAGCTGGCCAAGTGCGGCGACGGGTTCGTGCGCGCCGGCGTCGAGACCTGCGACGACGGCAATACGTCGTCGGGCGACGGCTGCGACTCGAACTGCTTCCTCGAGGTGAACAGCGGCTTCAACTGCGTGACGCCGGCCGGCGGCAAGACCGTGTGCACGCCGATCTGCGGCGATCGCCGCGTGGTGCTCGGCGAGGCCTGCGACGACGGCAACACCAGCTCGTGCGGCAGCTGCAACGCCACGTGCACCGCCGCGCAGCCGCCCGCGGCCGCGACCGGCTCGATCACCGCCATCGCCGGCGACAAGTTCTCCGACGGCCAGACGTTCACCATCTCCGACGGCGTCACCGTCGAGGTGTTCGAGTTCGACGTCGGCAAGACGTCGTTCAACGGCGTCGCGCCCGGCCACATCGCGGTGGTGGTGCACAACGGCGGGCCCGGCGGCGTCGACACCAACCTCACGGTCGCGCAGACGATCGCCAACGCCATCAACAACGTGCCCGGCTCGTTCAACGTCACCGCCACGTTCACCGCCGGCAACCCGGTGGTCGCGCTGGCCAACGACTTCGCCGGCACCACCGGCAACGTCGGCATCACCTCGACGGTGAGCGACGCCGGCTTCAAGCACACCGGCATGTCGGGCGGCGGCGGCGCCGACTGCCCGACGGGCACCGGCTGCGCCGCCAACAGCGACTGCGCCAGCTTCACCTGCGACCCGAGCACGCACGTGTGCAAGGCGTCGAGCTGCGGCGACGGCATCAAGAACGGCAACGAGACCGGCATCGACTGCGGCGGCTCGTGCTCGCCGTGCGGCAACGGCGGCGGCTGCTTGATCCCCGCCGACTGCACCAGCGGCGTCTGCACCGGCAGCATCTGCCAGGCGCCGAGCTGCTCCGACGGCGTGCAGAACCAGGGCGAGAGCGACACCGACTGCGGCGGGCCGTGCGGCGCGACGTGCGCGGCCGGCCGCGCGTGCGGCGGCAACGGCGACTGCGCGAGCGGGCTGTGCACCGGGAACGTCTGCATCGCCACCTTCACGCTCACCGCGGCGAAGAGCGGCAGCGGCACCGTCACCGCGCCCGCCGGTCTCGCCGGCGGCATCAACTGCGGCACGACGTGCACCGAGCGCTACTCGACCGGCACCAACGTCACGCTCACCGCCACGCCGGCCGCCGGCTGGACCTTCAACGGCTGGACGGGCGACTGCACCGGCGCGACCTGCACCGTTTCGATGACCGCCAATCGCAGCGTCACGGCGAACTTCGTCCAGCAGTTCACCGTCAACGTCACCGTCAACGGCCCGACGCTCGGCGCGGTCACCGGGACGCCGGCGCCCAACATCAACTGCGGCAGCACCTGCTCGCAGTCGTACAACTCGGGGACGTCGGTCTCGCTCACCGCCACGCCGACGGCGGGCAACGCCTTCTTCGGCTGGGGCGCGGGCCCGTGCGTCGGCACCTTCGCCAACCCGTGCACGTTCACGCTCTCGGCGAACACCACCGCGACCGCCACCTTCGCCCCGTTCGACCAGGACGGCGGCGCCCCGCCCGACCTCCGCGGATTCTAGGCTCGCAACCCAAAAGAGAACGGGACAGCCGCTGCATTACGCGGGCGGGCGCGAAGACTGTTTTTCGCCGGACGCTCGCATACGCCGTGCTCGCCGCCGCTGCT
>Ga0070741_10005334_pt1 | contig 28663 bp, 21 predicted proteins | sample Coa_R1_4_FD_66440 | JGI IMG/M metagenome (GOLD analysis project Ga0070741, IMG submission 66440) | Surface soil microbial communities from Centralia Pennsylvania, which are recovering from an underground coalmine fire - Coalmine... | ecosystem: Environmental > Terrestrial > Soil > Unclassified ... | reverse complement strand
ACCACTTTCCGGCGCTCGAGGCCGAGGAGATCGGCGAGGGCCACGTTGGCGAAGGTCACCGTGCCGCGCGCGTCGCTGACCATCATCCCGACGCTCAGCGCTTCGTTCAGCACGCTGGCGGTCCCGGTCGCCGACCAGCCCGGCGCGGCGCGGTGCCCGTCGCGGGGGGCCTCCGGCACCAGGGTGCCCGGAGCCGGCAACTCGGAGACGAGGCGATGGGCCCAGAACGTCAGCGGATCGAGGATCGAGCGCGGGATCGCTCCCCGGCTGGAAGCGGCGAGCGCGATGGTCCCGATCGAGCGTCCCCCGGGTCCGGGCAGCGGCGCGCCGGCGGCGCACCCGATCGTTCCCCCGGTGACCAGCGGGTTCCCGGCGAGAAAGACGTGGCTCGCCGCATCCTCCACGTGGAGCGGCGTCTCTCCGAACGCGTCGCGCAGCGCCGTCCAATCGCCGCCGCTGCTCCGCAGACTCCGGCCCCCGACGGGCCTCGGGTGTGCGGCGAAGCGCACGCGGCCCGCACGCTCCAGCCAGATCAGCGCCATCGGCGCCTCGAAGACCTGCGCGGTATCGGCGACGAGCCGCTGCAGATCGTCGGCGGTGTCGGCCCTGGGCACGCGCAACCGCGCGAGGCGCTCGACCAGCGGGTGCTCCGCGAGCCGCTCGGCGAGATCGAGCGCATCGGCCTGAACCGCGGGATCGAGCTCCGGCGCCGGGAGGTGCCGGGGCAGGACTTCCGCCGTGCGGCCGCCCGGCTCAGCCGGCTCCCAGTCCGCGAACGGCGGCGCGGAGGTCCCGGCGCTCGCTCCCACCGGCCCGGCGGCTGCGGAGAGCGCAGCGCGCAGGGCGCGTTCCAGGGCCGACCGCGGCTGCCAGCGCCGGAGCACGGCCGCGACGTTGAGCGACGCCTTCTCCTTCGAGACCAGCCGGTAGCTCTCGCGCGAGTCCGCGACGATCACCGCCGGCGGCTGGGCCCCTTCGAGCATGTCGCGGATGCCGCGCAGGAGATCGAGGCCGGAGGCTTGCGGAACGACGTGGTCGAGCAGCACCAGGGCCGGCGCGCCGGCCTTCGCCACCTGCGAGAGCGCCTCGTCGGCGGTGGAGACGACCGCCGCCCCCAGGCCCGCGCTCGCGACCATGCGCGCGTACCGCGCGGCCCGGCCGGCGTCTTCCTCGACGATCAGCGCGTACCGGGGCACGGCGCCAGTGTAGCCCGAGCCCCGGCCAGCGCGGGCGCTGGCGAAGCGGCCGCGCCCCGGCGGGCGCACGGCGCAACGCGGCGGAGGCGGCGCGAAACCCACAGGCTTCTTCGTACCCCTCCCCATGTTGTAGAAGTTCACCCGATGCGAAATTCATCGGCAGGCAGGGGGCTGGTCCTGATCGCTCTCCTCGCGGGGTGCGCGAATCTGGGCCCGTACGTCTGGGTGGACGAGCTGGGGGAGCCCCCGGCCGCGCCCGGGGGCGAGTACACGCTGGCGCCGGGCGATACCGTCTTCGTGCGCGTCTTCAACCAGGAGAGCGTCTCCGGCCACAGCCGCGTCCGGCCCGACGGGCGCATCACCGTTCCGTTCGTGAACGACGTCCCCGCCGCCGGGCGGACGACCACGCAGGTGGCGAAGGCGCTCGAGACCATGCTCCGCGGCTTCATCAACCAGCCGGTGGTCACGGTTTCGCTGGAGGAGGCCGTCCAGACCCGGTTCTCGGTGCTCGGCGAAGTGAAGCAGCCGGGCGTCTATACCGTGGAGCGCGGGCAGGGGATGCTTCGAGCGCTGGCGGCGGCAGGCGGCCTCACCGAGTTCGCGCACAAGGACCGCATCTTCGTGATGCGCGGAGCGCCGCAGCAACGGATCCGGTTCTCCTTCGACGCGCTCTCCACGCCGAACAGCCCCGCGGCGCGGTTCCGCCTGCAGGACCAGGACGTCGTCGTCGTGCAGTAGCGATGCTCGCGCTCTTTTCTGCCCTGCTGCTCCCGGCGGCGCTGCTCCTGGACAGCTCCGTCCGGGCGGAGGCGCGCGACGGCGCCACCATGGTGGGGCAGGATCCCCGCGCCGCGGCGTTGGCGCTGGAGCTGAACGGCAAGACCGCCGGCCCGGACGCGTCCCTCCTCTTCGGGATCCTCCCTTCGGGCGTGCTCGCCGAGCAGAACCAGCTCTTCGCGCGCGGATACGTCGAAGTGGACCTGCGGATCGGAAGCTCGAGCGCGTTCCGGATGAAGCAGCGCGGCGGATACGGGACCGTCGATCTCTCGCCGATCGGGCTCGCGCCCGGGACCGTGCAGACCCCGACGCCGACGACGCCGGTCGGGTTGCCGCCGGCGTCGCGCTTCGTCCGCGTGCAGGAATCGAACTCGTCGCTGGAGCTGGACCTGCTCGCCACGCGGCGCCTGCGCCTGCTCGCCTCCGCGGGGTGGAACGTGTCCGGCGGCGCGGACCACGACGCCGTCCTCTCCATGCCGCTCTCCCGCGGACCCGAGGCGCGGGCCTCGCTCGAATGGGCCGCCACGCGGCTCGACACCCTGCGCCTGGAAGCCACCGGCGTCGATACCCGGTACGCCGGGGCCGATCGAAGCACCCGGGTCAGCATCGCCACCCTCAGCGCCGGATGGCGGACCGTGCCTTCGCGCGACGCCGAGCTTTCACTCTCGGCCGGCGGCGGCGTGGGCCACGCCACGTCGTCGGGGACGCTCGGGGGCACCCCGTTGCCGGAACAGGCGCACACGGTGCCGTACGCGGTCGGCTCCGCGGAATGCAAGCTCACCGGCCTGCGCGACTTCACCGCGGTCCTCGGCACCGGTGTCGAGCCCGTCGGCGACGCGCTCAGCGGCGATCTGGTGGAGCGCGCCAGCCTCCGCGCCAGCGCCGGGTGGGGCGCGCCCGGCAAGGTGGCCGTCAACGCGCGGGTCAGCGGAAGCGTCGCGCTCACCTCCGGCAGCCTGGACGCGAACGCCATCCGCTCGGGAGATCGCTTCGCCCAGGGCGAGCTCAGCCTCAACCTTCCCCTCACCCGGCGCTCCGCCATCGACGTCGGCGCCCGGGCCTCCTGGCTGAGCCGCCCGCTCCTGAACCAGCCTGCACGGCAATGGATCGCCTTCGTCGGATATTCGGCGCAAGTTTCGCTGCTTCCCTGAGCCATGCAGAAGGTGATCCTCATGTCGATCCTCGCGGTCAGCATCATCGTGCCGGCGATCGCCGCGCGCGAACGGAACCCGCGGCTGGCGCTGCGCAAGGCGCTGCTCTGGACCGCGATCGGCGTCTTCGGCTACGTGATGGGACTGCTCTTCATCTATCCGCGGTTTCTCGGCTGACACTTCCCGCCGCGCGGGGGGCATTCCGTTCGGCCCGCGGGCGTTCCATGGTATTCATTGAGCTTCCCCTCGCGGCTGCGCGCGGGGACAAACGGAGCGGTTGTGGCAAATAGCGGAATCCCTTACGAAATTCATCCGCGACCCGTTCCCGGACAGCCGCCCGCCCCCGTCCACGAGGCCGCGCCGGACGACCTGTTCGACTGGGCGAAGATCCGCCAGTACGTGATCTTCTCGCTCGGGTCCGTGCGCCGGCGCTTCGGGTTCTTCATGTTCGTCGCCGGCAGCATGATCCTGATCGCCGGCGCGGCGCTGTGGGCGATGCCGAAGACGTACGAGGTGGAGTCGCGCCTGCTCGCGCAGAGGAACCCCGTGCTCGCGGTGAAGGCCGACGCCAGCCAGGCCACCGACCCCACGCGCGCCGCGGCCGAGATCATCGTCCGCCACGAGAACCTGCTCGCGCTCATCCGGCAGACCGACCTGGTGGCGGAGTGGCCGAAGCACCGCGCGCCCTTGCTGCAGCTCAAGGACTGGGTGTCGGCGAAGATGGGCTCGACGCTGCGGCCCGAGGAGCTGACGGACGGGCTCACCGGGCTCCTGGAGAAGAACCTCAACGTCTACGCCACGCCCGACGGCATGGTGGTGATCCGCCTCCGCTGGCCCGACGACCGGGTGATGGCGTACCGCCTGGTCGACGCCGCCCAGCAGAACTTCCTGGAGATGCGGCACGTGCTCGAGGTCTCCACCATCGCCGAGCAGATCTCCATCCTCGAGGGCCACGCCGCGAATCTGAAGAAGGACATCATGAAGCAGGTCGACCAGCTGCAGCAGTCGCAGCAGCGCTCGGCCAAGGAACCGCGCCTCTCCCGTCCGCCGCCGCCCAAAGCCCTCGACTCGGAAGCGGTAAATCTGAGAGTGATGCTGGACGGGAAGCGGCGCGCGCTCGCGGACCTCGAGGAATACCGCCGCCGCCACCTGCTCGAGCTGCAGACGAAGCTCGCGGAGCAGCGCGCGGTCTTCTCCGAGTCGCACCCCGCGATCATGGATCTCACGCAGAGCATCGAGTCGCTGCGGCGCGAGTCGCCCCAGCTGATCGCGCTCCGGCAGGAGGAAGCCGATCTCCGCCAGCAGCTGGCGCGGATCTCCGACGGCACGGACCTCGCCTCCGCGGCGACGCTCGCCATCCCCCCGGATCTCTTCCGCGACCGCGGCGAGGACTCCACCGTCGAGTACGAGCGCGCCCAGCTCCGCTTTGCCGTCCAGCAGCACGCGCAGCTGCGCGAGCGCATCGACGCCGGCCGCATCGACCTGGATACGGCGCGGGCGGCGTTCAAGTACCGCTACTCCGTCGTCTTCCCCGCGCAGATCCCGCGCGGGCCGATCAAGCCCAAGGCGTCGCTGGTGATGTTCGCCTCGCTCGTCGCGGGCCTCTTGCTCGCGCTGTTCGCGACCACCGCAGCCGACGTGCGCACGGGGCTGGTGCTCGAGCACTGGCAATTGCGGGATCTCCTCGGCCCGTCGAAAGCGGTGGTCAACGTCCGGTTCTACTGGCCTCGCGCGAACCTCCCGCCGTCCCGGCCACGATGAGCTCCCGCCCGGCCAGCGCCGCGCGCGCCGGGGCGGCAGGAGTCCGGCGGTGAGCGAGGCAGGGGAGATCCGCAGCCCCCCCGCGTTCGGGACGGACCCGCTGGTGGCCGGCACCGTCGCCGTCCTCGGGCTGCTCACGCTGGTGCTGGTGTTCGTCGGCAACGGCGACTTCGGCCTCGCGCTCGCCCCCCTGGGGCTGGGGTTGCTCGTCCTGCTGGTCGCCCGCGCTCCGCTGCGCCATTCGCTGCTCGTCTTCGCCTTTCTCTGCCTGGTGCTGGAGAATCCGGGCGAGGTGCCGGCGTCCGGGAAGTGGAGCTCGCCCCTGCGCGTCATCGGCGCCCTGCTGCTCGCGCACATCAACTACACCATCCCGGTGAAGGCGCTGTTCTTCTCGGGCGTCGATCTCGTCCTCATCCTCTTCGGCGTGCTCTGGGCGTTCCGCCGGCTGACGTTCTCGCGGATCGATTTGCGTGGTCACATCGCTCCGGCACGGCCGCTGCGGCTCTCGGCGCTGCTCTCGCTCGCCGCCATCGCGCTGATCTGGGCGTTCGGGGTGGCGCGCGGCGGAGCCGATCTGGGGAACTCGTTCTGGCAGGTGGCCCGGCTGGTCTACCTTCCCTGCGTCTTCCTGCTCTTCTGCGCGGGCCTGCGCGGACCTGCCGACAGCCGGACCTTCGGGATCGCGCTGCTCGTCGCCGCGCTGATCCGCGCGTTGGCCGCGATCTACGTGCGCCACCTCTTCCCGGACATCGACGAGGTGCCGCACGCGACCATCCACGCCGACTCGATGCTCTTCGCCGACGCCTTCCTCATGCTCCTGGTGATGTTCTTCGAGTCTCCGACGCGGAAGAATGCCGGGCTGCTCCTGGGGACGCTTCCCATCCTCGCCTGGGGCATGGTGGCGAACAACCGCCGCATGGTCTGGACGGAGCTGATCATCGGCCTGATCGTGCTCTACTTCATCACTCCCTTCACCACCCTGAAACGGCGGATCGCGCAAGGAGTCGCGATCTCCATCCCCCTCGCCGCGATCTACCTGGCGGTGGGGTGGAACAGCACCGCGCGGCCCTTCGCGCCGGTCCGGACCATCCGATCGATCGTCGATTCGTCCGCCGACGCCTCCGCGCTCTGGCGCGACATGGAGAACTACAACCTGGTGTGGACGATGCGCGAGAACCCCGTCCTCGGCAGCGGATTCGGGCATCCGTACGAGGAGGTGATCCAGCTCCCCTCGATCTCGGACGCCTATGCCCTCTACCGGTTCGTCCCGCACAACTCGATCCTCGCGGCATTCGCGTATGGCGGGATGGTTGGTTTCATTGGAATGTGGTTGATCCTCCCACTGGGGATCTTCTTCGCGATCCGCGCGTACCGTTTCTCGACCAACGCGCGCGACCGCACCACCGCGCTCACCACCGTCGGCATCGTCATCGCCTACCTCGTCCACTGCTACGGCGACATGGGCCTCGGCACCTGGACCTCGGTGTTCACCGTCGCCCCTGCGCTCGCGCTGGTCGGCAAGCAAGCGGTCGCCAACGGAGCCTGGCCGTTCGCGAACGGCCGCCGGGCAGGCGCTGCGGGTGCGTTTCCGGCGCCGGATTCGCCCTCGTGAAAGGCCTGAAACCTTCTTCTGGACGCATTGGGCAAACGTCTGTACTAATCGGGAAACCCCCCGGCAACAGCGGAGATATCCCGGACCCCTCGATGTCGAGAAGCCGCAAGCAGACCCGCGAAGGCGCCGGCCCCAGCGCTCCGAAGGAAGCGCTCGTCCCCTATTCGCCGCGCAGCCTCCACCCGTTCGGCGAGGCGGAGGCGATGTCACCCGCGGACGTCGCCCGCGAGCAGGAGCTGCAGCAGGGCCAGGAGCGGGAGCTGCACATGGCCTGGGTGCAGCTGCGCGGCGACTGGAACTGGCTCGCGATGGTGCCGGCCGATCCCGCCGATTCCACCACCACCATCGCGCGCGCCCTCTCGCAGGTCGGGGCGCGCCTTTCGCTGCACGCCGTCGAGTTCATCGAGGCCAGCCGCGTGGACCTGGACGACTCGTCGAATCTCATCACCAGGCTGGGAACGTCCGCGGGCGCGGGCTGGACCCCGTCCAATGGACAGCGGGCCGACGCGCCGAACTGGGCGCCGCCGAAGATCAAGACCATCGTGGCGGTGGAGAGCCCGCTGGCGAATCCGCTGGCGCTTCCCCTGGTGCTCGCCGCGGACGGCGTCGTCCTCTGCATCCGGCGGGGGCACGACCGCATCGGGATGGTCCGCAAGGCGATCGAGAGCATCGGCGCGGACCGGATCGTCTGCTGCCTTCTGGTCGACTGAGAGCCTCAGCCGGTGACGTCCGAAACCTGCTCCACGGCGGCGACGGCGGGCGTCGCGGGAACGGCTGCCGGCCGCGACTCGAAGTACTTCTTCAGCTCGAGGAAGCGCTTCTCGAAGAGGTCGTAGCTGATCACCGAGACGATCAGCGAGAGCGTGACGCCGATCACGGTTTGCGCGGCGATGCCCGCGCTGTGACTTCCCAGCATTGCCCCGAGCCTGTCTTCGGTGTGCAGCAGCAGCATGTGGTACGAGAGCACGCCGTGATAGACGTACAGCCCGTAGCTGTACTTCCCGAACATCCGCAGCAAGGGTCCCTGGAAGAGCCGCGCGAGCAAGCTCCGATCCGCGCGCTGCAATGCCGTCAGCGTCAACGCGCCGAAGAACAGCGCGAAGAGCGTGCCGCGGATCTGATGCAGCACCGGGAGCCAGAGCTGCGTCAGGTTCCCGGCGGCGGACAGCGCGACGGTGGCGACGCCCAGGAGCACCGTTGCCCGTCCGCTGCGGGGGACCAGGAGATCGACGCCGCCCTCCCGGCGCGCGACCGCGGCGAGGAGGGCCCCGACGCAGAGGGTGTCGACGCGGCAAGGGGTGAGCACGGAGATGGCCAGCTCGCTCACGCCCGTGAGCGCGAGCACGATCCGCAGCGCGAGCCCCGCGGCGATCACGGCCACGCAGACGCGCTCGAGCGTGCTGCGGCGGACGAGGAACACCACCAGCGGCCAGACCAGGTAGAAGTGCTCCTCGATGGCGAGCGACCAGAAGTGGCTGACGTAGCCGAGCGCCCAGGAGTCCTTGGCGGCGATGTAGAAGTTCGCCGTGTAGCTCCAGAGCCAGCCCTGGTGCGCCCGCGCGTCTTCCAGCGCCGGCGGCAGGTGCGCGAAGAGCGGCAGGACCAGGAAGAGCGCGGCGAGCACCCCGTAATAGAGCGGGAAGATGCGCAGGGTGCGGCGCGCATAGAAGTTGCGGAAGAAGCGCGGGCGCCCCTTGCTGTCCAGCAAGAGGCCGGTGATCAGAAACCCGGAGAGGACGAAGAAGAGGTCGACTCCCTGGGTCCCGAGGTTCCCGAGCTTCACGGCGATGCGTTCGGCGAGGTTGTGCGGCGTGGCGTCGCCGACGAAATGCACCGCCATCACCATGAGGATGGCGAGCCCGCGGACGCCGTCGAGGCCGGGCATGTGGCCCGGGATGCGGGCGGTCCGCTCGTGGTTCGCCATCGAGTCAGGCTACTCTCCACCCCGGAGTTGGTTCAACCCGGTTGGCCGGCGTGGCCCGGCAGGAGCGAGGCGGCGTGAGGGTCAGGTTGGGACAGCTGCTCATCGACTCGGTCGGCTTCGACGAGACCCTGCATCGCATCGAGCAGCTGGTGGATGCCCGCCGCGGCGGGATGGTCTTCACCCCCAACGTCGACCACGTGGTGGTCGCCGAGCGCGATGCGGCGCTGCGCGAGGCGTACACGCGCGCGAGCCTGGTGGTGGCGGACGGGCAGCCGATCGTCTGGACGTCCGCCTTGCTCGGACACCGCTTGCCGGCGAAGGTCTCCGGCTCCGACCTGTTCCTGCCATTGATGGAGCGGGCCGCGCGGCGCAAGGACCGCGTGTACCTCCTGGGCGCGGGGCCCGGAGTCGCGGAAGAAGCGGCGCGCCGGCTCTCCTCCGAGCTGGGTGTGATGGTGTGCGGCACGGATGCGCCGCGGGTCGGCATGTCGCCGCTCCCCGACGAGGACGCGGTGGTTGCGCGGGTGCGGGCGGCGCGACCCGATCTCCTCCTCGTCTGCGTGGGGGCGCCGAAGGCGGAGCTGTTCCTCGATCGGATCCGCGAGCGGGTCGCCCCCGCCGTGGGCCTCTGCTTCGGCGGGACGCTCGACTTCTACGTGGGCCGCGTCCGGCGCGCGCCGCGGTGGATGCAGCGCGCCGGCCTCGAGTGGCTCTTCCGCCTGGCGCAGGAGCCGCGGCGCCTGGCGCGCCGATACCTGATCAACGATCCCGCCTTCCTCCTCGTGCTCTTGCGCACGCTGCGGCTTCCGCGCAGCGAGCGCGTCGTCGACGACGCCGGCGCGCCCGCGCTTCGGTCCGATGGCGCGCGGGCGCCGGACTGAAAGCCTCACCGCTTCGGGCGCCCCTTGGCGATCCAGCGGGCGAAATGCAGGCTGTAGAGGGCGGAACCCTGCCATTCCACCGCCACCTCGTTGGTGGACCAGCTGTCGTTGTCGGTGTAGCGCCCATCGAGGGGCGTGTTCCGATCGCGGGGAAAGGCGGGATCGCCCCAATATCCCCAGATCGGGATCGGCCGGGCAGCCGGCCAGGAGACGTCGTCGGCCTCGGGGCTCGCGTTCGGCCCTCCCGCGACCATCCCGGGAAAGCAGAACGGGTCCGCGCGCAATGCGGCGAGCCAGTGGTGGAACGCATGGGTCCGGGCGCGTGACGTGCCGCTCAGACCACTCACGTAGCAGAGCTGGAGGTAGTTCCGCCCCAGCGCGTAGTGCACGTTCGCCAGCGCCTGCTCGCAGTCGCCTCGCGCGCCCGGATCCTCGATGCAGCGCTTGACGCTGTAGAGGCCCGTCCTGGTGAATCCCGCGCCGATGCTCCCCCAGTCCGTGTGCGTCGCCAGCTGGAACGGATGCTTCTCGCCGTCGGCGCGCGCGCGCGCGGCGAACTCGCGAAGGCGCTCGCGGATCGCCGCCGTGCGAGCCGGCCTCGCCGCGGAGGCGCGCAAGTAGAGCTGCGCGGCGAAGCCGTGCACGTGGCTGTAGATCGGCTCGTAGTCCAGGTCGACGAAGCTCTCCTCGAAATCGTCGGCGAAACGGGGCTCCGCGGTGGCGACGAGCATGCCGGCGGCGGCGAACATGCGCGCCTGCCTGCCGATCTCCGCGTTGCCGTCCACGCGGTACGCCGGGCACGTCGGCCCGTCGCTGTTCTCGTTCCAGTGCGCCCGCAGCCAGGCATAGCCGGCGGAGGCGGCCCGCAGGCAGCGATCCGCGAACGCCGCATCGAACGCGCGGAACAAGGTCGACGCATAGGCGAGGTTCCCGACCGCCCGGGCGGTGGCGATGGCGCCCGGCTCGCCGTCCCGGTAGGGCGGGACGGTGTCGGGCGCGTTCGTCCCGTAGTGGCCGTACCGGTCCTGACAGGTGGTGTTGCGAAACGCGCCGGACGGGACCTGAACCGAGAGCAGCCAGGACAGGCCCCAGCGCGCCTCGTCGAGCAGGTCGGGCACCCCGTTGCCGGACTCGGGGATGTTCAGGTCGTCGGCGCCCGGCGCAAAGTCGCTCCAGGTCTCGAGCAGCCAGAAGAGGGCGACGTTCAGCGTCGCGCTGTAGATGGAGAAATCGCCGGCGTCGTGCCAGCCCTTCTCGACGCCGGGCGGCGCTTTCGCCGCGTCGCTCGGGTGCACCCAGGGCCCCTCTGCATGCGCCGCCTCGACCGCGGTGAAGGCGCGCTGGAAGTAGAACGAGCGCTGCACGGCGCGCACCGCCGGGTCGAACACGTCGGCACCGATGTCGAACGGGAAGCTGGTCATGCCGTCGTCCGCCACCAGCCGGTATCGCCCCGGTGTGGCGAGCGCGCCGAAGTCGCCGACCCACACCTCGCCGAGGCCGTCGCCGCCCGGGACCCTGCGCGCCGGCGGTCCGCCCGTGAAGGCGACGGCCTGCCCCGGCTCTGCGAGGACGCGAAACCCGGCGAAGCGGACGCGCGAGCTGAACTCCTTGCGCATCGCGGGCGCGTAGCCGACCTGGGAAGCCGCAAGGTGCGCGAACGGAACCTCGACCGTCCTCGATTGCGCCCGGAGCCGCCGGTTCCAGAAGCCTAGCGCGCCCTTCGCCGCCCAGCGTCCGGGTCCGGCCGCCATCCCCGCGAGGGCCAGCGCGACGAGGCCAGCCACGATCGCGGTCTTCCTCTTCATCGTTGCCGGTGCGCGCCGGTTGGACGACAGTGAAGCATGGCTCGGAAGCGCTGTCACGCGGCTCCCTCGCAGCCGCCGGCGGGTCCCCGGCGGTGGCCGCGGCGCGCCGCGTGCGTCGCGATCGCCCTCGCGGCGAGTTGCAACAACGCGCCCGCGCATCCGTACCCGGGCAGCGCGATCTCGATCGAGGCGCGGGTCGCGGCAGCCGGCGGCGTCTCGCGCATCACCGCGACGGGCGACGGCCGGCAGACGCTCCTCCTCCGGCGTGGGCCGTCGAACGAGTTCTTCGGCGAGCTCGCCGTGCCGCCCGGAGCTCACACCATCGCGCTGCGCGCCATCGACGCCAAAGGCAATGCGCTCGCCTCGACGACCGTCGAAACCGTGTCCGCGCGAGGCCCTCCGGCGCTGCTCGACGCGACGATCCCGGTCGACCCCGGCGCGCCCGCGCCGCTCCTCTCGTCGGTCACCGCCGCGCAGAACACCGCCGTCGCCGGCCAGAACGTCCTCTTGCAGGCGCAAGCCGCCGCGGGGGCAAAGCTCGCCTGGGCAGCGGAGCCTCCCGGGTGCGCGCGCTTCGCCGATGCCGCCGCCGCGAGCACGTTCGTCACGGCGGCGGGCGCAGGGACCTGCGCGATCGCCGTGGTCGCGACGAGCGGCGGCCGGAGCGAGCGCCGCACCCTCTCGCTCGCGGTGCGCCGCTCGGATCGGTCGTACGAGTACCCGCTGCGGGTCGCGCCCGGCGGACGGTACCTGATCGATCAGCGCGGCACCCCGTTCCTGATCAAGGGCGAGGCGGCGTGGCTCGCGCTCGTCAATCTCACCCCCGCCGAGCAGGAGCACTACCTCTCCGACCGGAGCGCGAAGGGCTTCAACCTGGTCGAGGTGATGCTGGTGAACCACGACTACACGTCGGCGCCGAGCCCCACGCCGCCGGCGAATCGCGCCGGTGAGCAACCCTTCGTCAGGCCCGGCGACTTCGCCACCCCGAACGACGCGTACTTCGATCGCGCGGCGGCGTTCGTCGATCGCGCCGCGGCGCACGGCATCGCCGTCCTGGTCGCGCCGAACTACCTCGGCTTCGGCGGCGGCCAGGAAGGCTGGTGGCAGGAGCTCACTTCGCCCGGCAACACGCGCGAGGTGTGCGCCCGGTTCGGCCGCTATCTCGGCGCCCGCTTCAAGGACAAGAAGAACCTGATCTGGCTCGCCGGCGGGGATTACGCTCCGCCCCCGGGCTCCGAGGGTGAGGCCCGCCACCGGGAGATCGTCCAGGGCATCCGGGCCGCCGGCGCGTCGCAGCCGTGGACGGGACACTGGAACTTCGATCACCGGGGAGGGATCTCGACCGACGAGGTGGCGCTGCGGGACGTGATCGCCCTGAACGGCGTCTACCAGTACGCGATGCCGTACCGGAGCACGCAGCGAGCGTACGACTCGGCGCCGCCGCGCCCGGTCTTCCTGCTCGAGAGCACGTATGAGCACGAGCACCCCTCCGGAAACACGCAACCGTTCCGCAAGGCCTGGTGGTGGACGATGCTCTCCGGAGGGACGGGAACCATCTCGGGCAATCTCTTCGTCTGGATGGCCGAGAGCGCGCGCGGGACCTACCAGGGCGAGTACGGCGACACGGACCATGCCGTCTCTTCCTGGGCCGCCGAGTTGGACTCGCCGGGGACGCTGGAGATGCTGCACCTGCACGCGCTGTTCGAGGCGCTGCCCTGGCATCGGCTGGTCCCTTCCGGTCCCGCTTCCGGCTCGCCGCGGCCTCTGGTGACGAGCGGCCAGGGCTGGAGAGGCCTGAAGCACATCGCCGCTTCCGCCACTCCGGAAGGAGATCTGGTGGTCGCGTACGTCCCGCCGACCGGCACCGCTTCGCGCAGGTTCGAGCTCGATCTCTCGCGGATGCGCGGTGGCGGGCGGGCGCGCTGGTACGATCCGACGTCCGGGGCCTGGCTCCCCATCGAGCCGAAGCCGCCGGCGGCTGCCGGAGTGCGGTTCGAAACGCCCGGCGAGAACGCGGCCGGCGCCAACGACTGGGTGCTGGTCGTGGAGTCGCCGCTCGGGTGAGCGTGCTGGTAGGTGCACAGGCTGCCTTGTCGGATGCGGCCTTGGTCTCCCGGGCCGCCGATTGTTTGCGCGGCCCGGGAGGAGCGCGATGCTATGCTCCGACTCTCGATCCGGGCTTTGACCTGGTCACGGAGGTCCCTGGATGCGGGCGCGCGAAGTCGTTTTCCTCATGCTCTTCTGGTCGGCCGTCGGGATCGGTTGCAGCGGCTGCAGCAAGAACGGGGGCCTCTCGGTCCAGCTCACGCCGCACGCGGCGACGATCACGCCGGGCGGGACCCTCACCTTTGCCGCGCTCGTCGAAGGAGCCGCCTCCGGGCAGTCCGACGCGGTGACCTGGTCCGTGCAGGAGGGCGGCGGCGGCGGAACGATCGACGGCGCCGGGAAGTACGTCGCGCCGGCGACCGACGGCACGTACCACGTGGTGGCGACCAGCGTGGCGGAGCCCGTGAAGAGCGACACCGCGACCGTGACCGTCTACGTCACCACCCTGCTCGCTCCGGACCGGCTGACCACGTGGAACCCCGGGCTGAATTCGGTGGGCGGCATCCCGAACCGGACCACGATCTGCAGCACGCTCTCTCCGCGCGGGGGCACGCTGGACGACACGGCCGCGATCCAGGCCGCGCTGGACGCCTGCCCCGCAAACCAGGTGGTGAAGCTGAACGCGGGCACGTTCATCATCAGCGATCCCGGCCTCGACTTCACCACGTCGAACATCACGCTGCGCGGCGCCGGCGCCGGCGTGACCATCCTCTCCCAGCGCGTCCCCGCGCAGCAGGGCGTGATCGCGATGGGCACCCGCTGGTACGAGTGGATCAGCCCCAAGGCGTTCACCAGCGACGCGGTCAAGGAGACGAACAGCGTCACGCTGGCGAACACCACCGGCCTCACCGTCGGCCAGCTGGTGCACGTCAACGAGACGTACGATCCGGCGCTGATCTACTACAACCCCACCCAGCAGAACGGCGACTACCAGGGCTGGGGCGAGGGGCGAAAGGGCCCGCAGGCGGCTTCGCGCCCGGTGGGCCAGGCGATGGAGATCGCCTCGATCAGCGGGAACACGGTGACGTTCACCACCCGGTTCCACATCACGTTCCGCGTCGACCACTCGGCGCACCTGGTGCAGATCTCCGACGGTACCCGGGTGGTGCCCACCACCAAATGGTCCGGGATCGAGAACCTGACGGTCGAGAACGGCGACGGCGGCGACGGCGGCGGAAACATCCGGATGTTCGCCACTTCCCACTGCTGGGCGAAGAACATCGAGAGCCGCAACCAGGCTGCCGGTGCGGCCTTCGCTTTCGACGGCGCCTTCCAGTCCGAGCTGCGCGATTCGTACCTGCACAGCGCGCGCGACCCGAACCCGGGCGGCGCCGGCTACAGCATCGTCTTCGACACCTATACGGCCGACTCGCTGGCCGAGAACAACATCTCCTGGAACTTCAACAAGGTCTCCGCCTTCCGCAGCTCGGGCGGGGGAAACGTGTTCGGCTACAACTACTGCGAGGACATGTACGGCCAGGGCTACCCCACCATCGTGGAAGTGGGCATCAACGCCTCGCACATGGCGGGCTCGCACCACGAGCTGTTCGAGGGCAACCAGGGGCCGAACTTCGACAGCGACTCGTACTGGGGCAGCGAGATGTACATCACCGCCTTCCGCAATCACCTCACCATGCAGCGCCGGAACATCAGCGGCGTTCTGGCGCTGGGCAACGGGGTGAAGGCGAACCTCGTCGACTCGAACAACAAGCGGGGGATCGGACTGACGGTCTACCAGAAGTGGTACAGCTTCATCGGGAACGTGATCGGGTACCCGAACGGATATCTGCAGTCGCCCGCGATCGGCTTCGCCTATCCCGCGACGTTCAGCGCCGCGCCGCAGGGCAAGGTCCTGAAGTACGAGTGGCTGGGCGGGCCCTTCGGCTCCGACGCCAGCCCGACGTACGCTCCGATCTGGCAGATCGGCTACGACGGCTCCAACTGGTACACCACCCAGGAACCCACTTCCCAGGCGACCCTCCAGCGCGACGGGAACTTCGACTATTTCACGAACCAGGTGCACTGGCACGGGATCGGCGGCACCGGACAGGGGAACGGCCTCACCCCTCCGGCGGACTCCACGCTGCCCAGCTCGCTCTACCTCACCAGCAAGCCGGCCTTCTTCGGGGGAAACCCCTGGCCGTGGGTGGATGGCAGCAGCGCATCGAACCCGCTCCCCGGCGTGCTGCCGGCGCGGATGCGGTTCGACGCCGGGACGCCGAACGCGCCCTGACCGCGGCAGGCACTTGATGCGGGAGCAACGGGAGATGCAAAGGCGGCTCAAGGTCCTGCTCATCGCCGAGTCGGCGAATCCGGAGTGGTCCAGCGTCTCGCTGATCGGCTGGAGCCTGAGCCTCGCGCTGCGCGACAAGGTCGACGCCCACGTCGTCACCCACCTCCGCAACAAGGAAGCGCTGGAGAAAGCAGGATGGCGCGACGGCCGGGAGTACACGGCCATCGATCCCGGCCGGGTGGAGAATCCGATCAACCGCATCGGAGAGGCGGTGCGGAAGGTGGCCCGCCTCGGCTGGACCTGGACCACGGCGCTGTCGATCCCGGCCTACTATCATTTCGAGGGCCTCGCCTGGAGCCGCTTCGGCGAGCAGATCCGGAACGGCGGGTTCGACCTCGTCCACCGGATCACGCCGGTGAGCCCCGCGACGCCGAGCCCGCTCGCGGTGCGCTGCCGCAAGGCCTCCGTCCCGTTCGTCTGGGGACCGATCAACGGCGGCGTTCCCTGGCCGAAGGAATTTCGCAGCGCCCTGCGGCGCGAGGGCGAGTGGCTCTCCTATGTCCGCGGCGCGCACCGGTTCCTGCCCGGCTACCGCGCGACGAGGAAGGCGGCGTCGGCGCTGATCACCGGATCGACGTACGCCTGGGCGGAGCTGAAGGGACATCACGAGCGCTGCGTCTATCTTCCCGAGAACGCGATCGAGCCCCGGCGCTTCGAAGGAATCGCGCCGTCCAGGCGCGAGGGGCCGCTGCGCATCTCCTTCGCCGGACGGCTGGTGCCGCTCAAAGGCGTGGACATGCTGCTCGAAGCCGCTGCCCCGCTGGTGCGCGCGGGCAAGGTGACGATCGACATCATCGGAGACGGACCGGAGATGCCGGCGCTGCGCAAGCAGGCGGCGGAGTTGCAGATCGCCGATGGCGTGGCGCTCCCGGGAGGGTGGATCGATCACCGGGACGTGCTCCAGCGCCTGGCGCAGTCGCAGGTGTTCGCGTTCCCCAGCATCCGCGAGTTCGGCGGGGGCGTGCTCCTCGAAGCGATGGCATTCGGGGTCGTCCCGGTGGTGGTGAACCACGGCGGCCCCGGCGAGCTCGTCACCGACGCGACGGGGGTGCGGATCCCGATCGGTTCGCGCGCCTCCATCGTCGCCGCCTTCCGCGAGGTGCTCACCTCGCTTGCAGCCTCGCCCGAGCGGGTCGAGCAGATCGGCGAGCGGGCGCGGCGCCGTGTCTTCGACCTCTTCACCTGGGAAGTGAAGGCGCGGCAGATCGTCGACATCTACCGGTGGGTCCTGGGCGAGAGGGAGAAGCCCGATTTCGGCATGCCGCTGCAGGATGCACCCGCGGCGCCGGGGGACGATCAGCGCTCCGCCGCGAGGATCTCCCGGTAGAAGCCCTCCATCGCCTGCGCGGCCGCGTCCCAGGAGTAGCTCCGCTCGACCAGCGCGCGCCCTTCGGCCGCGAGGCGCGCGCCGAGCTGCGCATCGCCGAGGACGCGTCCGACCGAGGCGGCGAACGCCTTCGCGTCGTCGCCGAGCAGCAGATGGCGGTCGGGCTCGGCATCGATCCCTTCCGCGCCCAGGGTGGTGGAGACGACCGGCGTGCCCATCGCCATCGACTCGAGGATCTTGAACCTCGTGCCGCCGCCGAGCCGCAAGGGAACGATCGAGACCGCCGCGCCGGCGAGGTGCGGGCGGAGGTCGTCGACCGTGCCGGCGATCTCGATGCGCGGACTCCGCCGCGCCGCGATCTCCGGCGTCGGCTGCTGGCCGATGATCTTCAGCCGCGCCTGCGGGTGGGCGGCCTCGATCAGCGGCCAGACCTCGCGGAGGAAATAGAGCACCCCGTCCTCGTTGGGGAAGTAGTTGAGCGCGCCAAAGAAGAGGAGCGTCCGTCCGTCCCGCGCCGGATGCGACGGGCTCCGGCGGAAGTACTCCACGTCCACGGCATTCGGCACCAGCGCGGAGCGCACCGTGGGGAGCAGCGCACGGGCTCGCGCGCGGTCCGTCTCGGAGCAGAAGGCGACGCCGTCGAAGCGCGACCAGACCCCCAGCTCCTCGCTTCGGATCTTCCGCCAGTTGACGGCGTTGTAGACCCTGCGCGCGGCGCCCAGCTCGTTCCGGGCCTGCTGCCGCGCCAGATCGAACTCGATGTTGTGCTCGTCGAGGACCAGCCGCGGCCGCCGCTCTCCCGGAGGCGCGCGCGCGAGCGTGGTGCGGGCGATGAACGGGAGCTCCACCGTGACCACGTCGTACCTCCGCGCGGAGAGCAGCGCGTCGAGCTCCTTGCGCAGCGCGCGCAGGTCATAGAGGGTGCGGACGAAGCTCTCGCGGCGGAAGAGCGACCCGAGCTGGAGGAGCCGCTTGACGGCGCCCTCCCGCGCGCGCGTCCGCACCAGCACCACCTGCGCGCAGTACTCGCGCATGGCGCGCTCGGCGATCTCCGGATCGTAGTCGGTCGTCACCACCGCGACGCCCGTCACCTGGTGGCGGCGGGCCAGCGCGCTCATCAGGCCCTGGACACGCCGCTGGGCGCCGAAGGTTGGCGGACTGGGAGGGAACGGGGAGAGGAAGAGGAGGTTCAGGCGATCGCGGTCCATCATTCGGTGACCATTGCGTTTATTGCATGCGCCCCGGGGTGAGTCGAGCGCGTGACTGCAGGCGGATGTAGTTGTATATTTCCACACCAGGACCCTTTCCCGGACATGTGCGGAATCGCTGGAATCATCGGTCGCATCGGCGACCGCAACCGGGCTGCCCTCCAGCGGATGAGCCAGGCGATGTCGCATCGCGGCCCCGACGGACAGGGCACCTGGGAGTCACCCCCGGACGAACGCGGCCGCGGGGCGCTGCTCGCCCATCGCCGCCTCGCCATCCTCGACCTCTCGCCCGCCGGCGCGCAGCCGATGATCGATCCCGCGAGCGGGCAGGTGATCGTCTTCAACGGCGAGATCTACAACTTCCAGGCGCTGCGCGACCGGCTCGTCGCCAAGGGCGAGCGCTTCGAGTCGACCGGCGACACGCAGGTGATGCTCCGCGCCCTCGGGACGGAAGGGAACGGCGCGGTCGCCTCCTTCCGGGGGATGTTCGCCTTCGCCACCTGGGACCCGAAGCGCCGCAAGCTCCTGCTCGCGCGCGACCCGCTGGGCATCAAGCCGCTCTACGTGGCGCGCTGCCCCGATCGCGACGGCGAGTGGTCCGTCGCGTTCGCCTCCGAAGTGCGCGCCCTGCTCGCCTCGGGGCTGCTAGGGAAGGCGCGGCTGCACCCCGAGGCCGCCGCTTCCGTGGTCTGGAACGGGTTCGTCATGGGCCCGGACACGGTCGTCCAGGGCGTGGAATCCGTCTCGCCCGGCCAGCTCCGCGTCTACGGCAGCGAGGGCGCCGAGGAAGTCTCGGAGGATTTCTGGACGATGCCGGCCGCGGCCTCCGGCGCGTCGATGGACGAGGAGCAGCTCTCCGGAGTGCTCGAGGAGTGCCTGCGCCTGCACCTGATCAGCGACGTGCCGCTCGGCGTGTTCCTCTCCTCCGGCGTCGACTCGTCCGCGGTGGCGAATCTCGCGCAGAAGGCCAACCGCGGACCGATCCACACCTTCACCCTCGCGTTCGAGGAGCGCGAGTACACCGAGGGACCGGAGGCGCGGCGCATCGCCGAGGCGATCGGCACCGATCACCGGGAAATCGTGCTCAGCGAGCAGCACTTCGTCAGCCGCCTCGACGACGCGCTCGAGAGCCTCGACCAGCCGAGCTTCGACGGCCTGAACTCGTACTACATGTCGCGCGCCGTCCGCGACGCGGGGTTCACCGTGGCGCTGGTGGGCACCGGCGGCGACGAGCTGTTCGGCGGCTACACGACGTTCCGCGATCTGCCGATGCTCCACCGCTGGTCCCAGCGCCTGCGCTGGATGCCGCGGAGCGCGATGGTGGCGGGCGCGAAGGTCGCCGTCTCCCGCCTGCAGCGAAGGACGGACGGGTTCCCGCCGCAGACGCGGTGGGCCAAGCTTCCGGAGATGGTGCGGCGCGGCGACGACCTGCTTGCCCTCTACCAGCTCGCGTACGCGCTCTTCCTCCCCGACTTCCAGCACGAGCTTCTCGGCGCGAACGGCGTGCTGCCGCTCCGCGACGGCCTCTCCGACGCGCTCCGTGCGCGGCTCGGCCGCGAGATCCGTTCGCGCAGCCTGCTCTCCGCCGTGAGCGTGCTCGATCAGCGCGTCTTCCTCGGCGAGCGGCTGCTCCGCGACAACGATGCCGTGAGCATGGCGGCGTCGATCGAGCAGCGCCTCCCGCTGGTCGACCAGGTGCTGCTCGAGAGCGTCTCGCGGGTGCCGGATGCGGCGCGGTACCAGCCGCTCGGGCAGAAGGCGATGCTCCGGCGGATCGGCTTGCGCGGTCTCGACCCGGCGCTGTTCGCGCGCCCGAAGAGCGGATTCGTGCTCCCGTTCGATCGCTGGATCCGGCGGGGGCTGAGCACGTCGATCGACCAGACCCTGCGCGACCCCGCGGCCGTGAGCGCCGCCGGCCTCGATCCCAAGGCGGTCGGGAGGCTCTGGCAGGCGTTTCTCGACGGCGCCTCCGGACTGTACTGGTCGCGCATCTGGGCCATCTACGTGCTGGTCCGCTTCTGCATCCGCCATGAGGTGCACCGATGATCTCGCGCAAGTACTGCCTGATCACGCCCTGCCGCGACGAGGCGAAGTACGCGCGGCGCACGCTCGACGCCGTCGCCGGCCAGTCGGAGCTGCCGGCGCTGTGGGTGATCGTGGACGACGGATCCCGCGACGCGACGCCTGCGATCCTCGCAGAGTACGCGGCCCGGCATCCGTGGATCCGCATCGTCCGCCGCGCCGATCGCGGGGATCGCAAGCTGGGCGGAGGAGTGATCGAAGCCTTCGACACCGGCTATGCGACGATCGATCCGGACGAATACGAGTACGTCTGCAAGCTCGACCTCGACCTCGACCTCCCGCCCGGATACTTCGCCGGTCTGATGGACCGGATGGAGGCCGAGCCGCGGCTGGGGACCTGCTCGGGGAAGCCGTACTTCGTCAGGCCCGGCGTCTCCGACGCGGGCGTGCGGTTCCCGCTCGTCGACCTCACCGATCTGATCTCGGAAAAGACCGGCGACGAGAACTCGGTCGGGATGACCAAGTTCTACCGGACCCGCTGCTTCCGGCAGATCGGCGGATTCGTCCGCGAGCTGATGTGGGACGGCATCGACGGACATCGGTGCCGCCAGCTGGGATGGATCGCCGCCTCGTTCGACGATCCCACCCTGCGCTTCGTCCACCTGCGGCCGATGGGCACCAGCCACAAGAACTGGTGGACGGGGCGGGTCCGCCACGGCTTCGGGCAGTACTTCATGGGGACGAACCCCGTCTACATGCTCGCGAGCGGCCTCTACCGCATGACCCGGCCGCCGCTCCTGCTCGGCGGCGTCGCCATGCTGCACGGGTACTTCAAGAGCATGATCAAGCGGAACCCCCGGTACGGAGACGACGAGTTCCGCCGGTTCCTGCACAGCTACCAGTGGGCCTGCCTGATCAAGGGGAAGGCTTCCGCCACCAGCGCCCTGAACGCGCGCCAGGCGGACCGCTGGAAGCCGCCCGCATGACCGAGCGCGCCGACGTGGCGGTGATCGGCGCCGGCGTCGTCGGCCTCGCCGTGGCGCGGGCGTTCGCGCTCGCCGGCCGCGAAGTGATGGTGCTGGAGACGGAGAGGTCGGTCGGCGTCCACACCAGCTCGCGCAACTCCGAGGTGATCCACGCCGGAATCTACTACCCGCCGGGGTCGCTGAAGGCGCGCCTCTGCGTCGAGGGGCGCAAGGCCCTGTACGCCTATTGCGCCGAACGCGGCATCGCACACGCGAGGACCGGCAAGCTGATCGTGGCGACGGCGGAAGAGGAGATCCCCACGCTCGTGCGCCTGAAGGCCACCGCGGAGGCGAACGGCGTCGACGATCTCGCCTGGGTCTCGGGCGCGGAGGCGCACGCGCTGGAGCCGGAAGTGTCCTGCGTTCGCGGGCTGCTCTCGCCTTCCACCGGGATCATCGACAGCCATGCCCTGATGGCCTCGCTCCGCCGCGATGCCGAGGGCGCGGGCGCGATCGTGGCCCTGGCCACGCCGGTGCTCTCGGGAGAGGTCCGCGACGACGGAATCGAGCTGTCCGCCGGCGGCGACGAGCCGTGGCGGATGCGGTTCCGGGTGGTGGTCAACAGCGCCGGGCCCTGGGCGCAGGAGGTGGCGCGGCGGATCGCGGGTCTGCCGCCGGCGTCGATCCCGCCGCAGCACTTCGCCAAGGGGCACTACTTCATCCTCTCCGGGCGCTCTCCTTTTCGCAGGCTCATCTATCCCGTGCCCGTCGCTGGCGGCCTGGGCACGCACGTCACGCTCGATCTGACGGGCCGGGTGCGCTTCGGTCCCGACGTGCAGTGGTGCGAGCGCGTCGAATACGGGTTCGACGAGTCGCGGGTGCAGGCCTTCTACGAGTCGATCCGCCGCTACTACCCGGCGCTGAAGGAGGGCGCGCTGCAGCCGGGGTTCACGGGGGTCCGGCCCAAGATCTCGCCGCCGGGCAGCCCCGCCGCCGATTTCCAGATCCACGGCCCATCCGCGCACGGCGTCCCCGGGCTGGTGAACCTCTACGGGATCGAGTCTCCGGGGCTCACCGCTTCGCTGGCGCTGGCGGAACGGGTCCGCGCCGCGGTGTCCGCCTGACCGGGCTACGGCGCGCCGACGTGTCTTCGCTCCGGCGGCGCAATCAGTGCCCGAAGCCGCTCCTCGCGCGCCAGCATCGCCGGGGTGAGCGGGACGCCGAGCGTCTCGAAGACGGTGCGCAGGCGGTGGACCCAGTCGTGGCGCAGCGCCGCCTGGCGCACGTTCTCGCGGCGGATCCGGGAGAGGCGCGCGGGATCCTCTTCGAGCGCCCGGAGGAACGCGCCGACGTCGGGCGAGTCGAAGGGCAGCCGGATCACGGCATCCGGCCAGTCGAACTGCTTGCGGAACTCCTCCGACCGCGGCGGCTCGCCGATCAGGACGGCGCCCGCGGCGGCGCCTTCGTAGAACCGTCCCGAGATCTCCTCCTTGCCTTCCGTCATCTCGGGCTCGTTCACCCGCGCGCGATTCGCGACGTAGTACTTGCTCCGCTGCAGGATGCTGGCGAGCAGGAGGCGGTGCTCGGCGGGGTTCCCCACGCTGAAGGTCATCTGCTTGCCGCGTTCGCCGCTCGCCCGGACGGTGTCGTAGTAGTAGAAGATCCGCCGCTCGCGGGCGAGGACCAGGAGCGCGGCGTGCGTCACCGCCGAGCGCCTGCCGATGTTGCACACGTCGATGGCCCGCTCGGGGAAGCCGGGATCCGGGGCGAACCGCAGCACGTCCGCGGCCAGCGGCAGGTACGTGCACGGCCGGCCCACCAGCCGGCCCACCTCCTCCACCGGATGCCGGACGCCGATGAAGACGTGATCGAACTCCGCGAGCAACTCGAGCAGATACCCGGGAAGCTCGTGGGCCCAGAGCTCGTTGATGAAGCACGCGGCCTTGCGGCAGCGCGCCCGCCATTCCGGCACCGCGGCCAGCGCGAACAGCTCGAACGGGTGGTTGAAGACGGGGAAGAAGAGATCGTACTCCCGGGTGAGGCGCGGGGCGGGCAGCGCGGGAGTCAGAGCGCGCGCGAGACGGCGGGATCGGGTGCCGAATCGCGCCAGCTTGTAGACGCGGCGCACGCGCTCGATCGCGTCCGGGTTCTCCGCTTCCACCCGGTCGGCGCCGGTGACCTCGGCGACCACGTCCTCGAATTCGTAGGGGGCGCAGAACGCGACCAGGTCGTGGATGCGCCGCATCGAAAGCTGCAGGACCGGGCCGCCCCCGCGCACGATCCGGGCCTCGCCGCCGGCGTGGATGCTGGAGAACAATGCCATCGATCCCACCCCGGGACGATTGTCGCATGTAGCACCGGAGCGTCCTGGCGTCACCCGGGAGGATGACGGTTCGCGACGGCATCTTTCTTGTTCGACCCTGCCCTGCTGAAAGATACTTACCGCAAAGGATACGACAGAAATGCTCGAGACCACCGACGTAGCGATCATCGGCGCGGGTCCGTATGGCCTGTCCGTCGCCGCCCACCTTCGCGCCCGCGGCGTCGACTTCCGCATCTTCGGCCAGCCGATGATGTTCTGGAAGCGCATGCTCCCGGGAATCAACCTGAAATCGCCGGATTTCGGGAGCAACATCTATACGCCGGAGCCGGGGAACACCTTCGTCGAGTGGTCCGAGGCGCGCGGGCTCAGCCGCAAGGAGCCCATTCCGATGTCGCGCTTCACCGAGTACGCCGTAGACACACAGCAGCGGCTCCTGCCGATGGTGGAGAAGGTGGAGGTGACGAAGGTCCGGTCCGTCGACGACGCCTTCGAGGTGACCACCGCCGCCGGGGCGCGGTTCGGCGCCCGCCGCGTGGTGGTCGCGGTCGGCCTGACCTACTTCGCGCACATGCCGGAGGTGCTGAGCGGCGTCTCCCGCGACCTCGTCAGTCACACCTCCGACCACACCGACTACAAGGGATGGAAAGGGAAGCAGGTGATCGTGATCGGCGCCGGACAGTCGGCGCTGGAGTCCGCGGGCGCGCTGCGCGAGGCCGGGGCGACCGTCACCCTGGTGATGCGGAAAGCGGCCCCTTACTTCACGGCCGTGCCCTCAGGACGCGGCCGGACGCTCTGGCAGAAGATCCGCTACCCGCGGACGGTGCTCGGGGAAGGGCCGCTCAACTACTCGCTGCAGCACCTGCCGATCTGGCCGTATTTCCTCCCGGAAGGGCTGCGGGTGTGGTTGACGAACAAGCACCTCGGCCCGTACGGCACCTGGTGGCTGCGCAAGGAGCTGGAGGGCGGGGTCAAGCTGGTGCCGAACACCACGGTGCTGGGAGCGACGCCACGGGACGGCCGCGTCGAGCTTCGCATCCGCGATGCCGAAGGGCGGGAGCAGGGGCTGGTCGCGGACCACGTCGTCTGCGGCACCGGGTACCAGACGGACATCGACCGCCTGCCGTTCCTTCCTCCGGAGCTCACCGCGCGAATCGCGAGGATCCGGCGCGCGCCCCGGCTCTCGCGAAAGTTCGAGTCGTCGGTGCCCGGGCTGTACTTCGTCGGGCAGGCTGCGTCGTTCAGCTTCGGTCCGATCCTGAGATTCGTCTGCGGCGCGGAGTTCGCGGCCCCCGCCGTCGCCCGGTACCTCGAGGCGAGCCTGGCCCGCGCCCCGGGAGGCGCCGCTTCCGCGGCAGCACATGGCGTTACCCCGATCGCGCGCTGAAACCGATCTCACCGCTCCGGCCCGGGCCGGAGTCCGGCCGCCCGTCCTCCTGACGATGGCGGGGTACGGCGGAACGCTGGCCGCGGCCCGTTGTCTCGGCCGCGCCGGGATCGCGGTGACGGTGGCGTCCGATCACCGCGGGCAGCCGGCCTCGTGGTCGCGCTGGACGCTGCGGCGGGTGCACTGTCCCGACTTCCGGGATTCGCAGCGGTTCATCGACTGGCTGCTCGAGTTCGGCGCGCGCGAGCCGAGGCACGTGCTCTACCCGACGTGCGACGATCTCGCCTTGCTCTTCGCGCTGCACGCGAAGGAGCTGGCGGAGAACTTCCTGCTCTACCAGCCCCCGGCGGAGACGGTGCTCGCGCTGCTCGACAAGCGATCCCTGGCCGCGGCCGCGGCCGCCGCCGGTCTCCAGACCCCGGTCACCTACGTTCCTCGCGACGACGCCGAGATCGAGCGCGTGGCGCGCGAAGCCCGGTTCCCGCTCCTGATCAAGCCGTGCACGCAGGTGATGTTCCGCACGCTGAACAAGGGCGTCCGCGTGCAGCGGCCCGAAGATCTCCTGGAGGCGTACCGGGCGTACACCCGGTCGAACACGTATCTTCCCCGCCTTCTCGCCGAGCGGCCCGACATCGCCCGCCCGATGTTGCAGGAGTACTTTCCGGAGGCCGAGGAGCACATCCACTCCGTCGCGGGCTTCGTCGATGCCGCCGGCAAGCTGTTCGTCGCCCGCGCCTCGACCAAGGTGCTGCAGCAGCCCCGGCGGGTCGGCGTCGGCGTCTGCTTCGAGGATGCCCCGCTCGATCCGGTCGAGGCGAACGGGATCGCGGCGCTCTGCAGGTCCACCGGCTACTTCGGCGTCTTCGAGGCGGAGTTCATCCGCGCAGGCGATCGCAGGCTGCTGATCGACTTCAACCCGCGGTACTACAACCAGATGGGGTTCGAGATCGCCCGCGGCCTCCCCCTGCCGCTCCTGGTCTACGCCGGGGCGCGCCGCGACGACCGCGAGCTGCAGCGCGCAGTGCGGGAGGCGCAGGCGGCGACCGATCACGGGCGCACGGCCTGGTGCCACAGCTTCGCCCTGGGGTTGATGATCGCCGCTCAGCGCCTGTCGGGGCGGATGAGCGCGGACGACGCGCGCCACTGGCGCGAATGGTCGGCGAAGCACCGCGACACGCTCGTCGAGGCGACCTCCGACCCGGAGGACCGCCTTCCCGCGCTGATCGACGCCGGCCTGCACCTGAAAGGCGCGCTCCGCCACCCGCGCGCTTTCTTCCGCTCGATCATCATGAACCGCTAGAACACGGCTTTGCGGCAATAGAAGGCTTCGGCGAATCGGTCCGGGGCGGCGCACTCCATGCCGCGGATCCGCGCCACCGCCCGGAAGAGGTCTTCGGAGAACCAGGATTTACCTGCCTGGGTCGGAAACGCCGAAAGGATCAGGCGGATCTTCTTCTCCAGCGTCGCCTCGGAGAGCGGGGAGAAGAATCCGGGCGATCCGAAATCGCCGTCGTACTTGGGGATCTCGTACTCGAGGATCAGGTGGTTGCGCCAGGTGTTCCAGGTCAGGTCGGAGACGGTGCGGTGATCCTGGTGCCGGTCCTCGCGATAATGCGTGAGGATCAGGTCGGGTGAGACCTCGCGCTTGAGCTGCTCGAAGTCCTCCTTCACCGCCGCGCCGGCGTACGGCAAAAAGCCGTCGCGGTGCGATCTCACCACCACCCGCTTCTCCCCGGCGCCCTCGAGGAAGGCCTCCGCGGACGCCTGCGCCTCGCGGGCGCGCTCCGGAGTGGAGCAGAACACGGCCCAGGTGACCTCCACGTCGCGACGCTCCGCGATCAGCCGCAGCAGCGTGCCCCCGCAGCCGATCTCGATGTCGTCCGAGTGCGCCCCGAGCGCGAGGACCCGCTTCGGACCGCTCCCCTCGAGCAACGAAAGCCTGTGCATCGCCTGGCTCCCCGGCTCCTAGCGGTTCCGCTTCCCGTTCTTCCACACCTCCCACGGCACCTGGCCGCGGGAGTACATGTCCTCGAGGAGCTGCTTCTCCTTGAAGGTGTCCATGCAGGCCCAGAACCCGTCGTACGGGTAGGCCACCAGCTTGCCCGCCGCCGCCAGGCGCTGGAAGGGCTCCTGCACCAGCTCCTCGCCGTCTCGCATCCAGTCGAAGATCTCCTGGCGGAAGGCGAAGAAGCCGCCGTTGACGCGCATCCCCACCTCCTTGATGTGGCGGATGCTCTTGACGATGCCGGTGTCCTCGAGGCTCACCAGGTGGAAGCTGCTGGTCGGCGCCACGCCGGTGAAGCACGCCACCGCGCCGCTGTGCGAGCGCAGCTGCTGGACCACGTCGGGCAGGGGCAGGTCGGAGAGGCCGTCGCTGTAGTTGGCGAGGAACATCTCCTCGCCGGCGAGGTACGGCTGCACCGCCTTCAGCCGCTGGCCGATGTTCGAGTTCATCCCGGTGTCGACGAAGGTGATCTTCCAGTCCTGGATGTCGCTGGCCAGCAGGTCGACCTTCTTGCCGCCCTCGCGCAGCACGAAGTCGTTGCTCACCGTCTCGTCATAGTTGAGGAAGTACTGCTTGATGCTGTCGGCCTTGTAGCCGAGGCAGAGGATGAACTCGTTGTGCCCGTAGTGCGCGTAGTAGCGCATCAGGTGCCAGAGGATGGGCCGGTAACCCACGGGCACCATCGGCTTGGGAATGGTCTCGGAGAAATCGCGCAACCGCATCCCCAGTCCGCCGCAGAACAGGACGACCTTCATCGCTCCCCCGCCTTTCGCCCGGCGATGCTTCCCCGGGATCCGTCTACCGCGTTCTCCAGGCCGCGCTCCAGAGGAGCGCGCGGAGTCCATCCCATCCGTGCGGACCGCAACCTCATCCGCGGGCCTCGCCGTCCGCCGCGCGCAGGAGCCCCGCGCCTGCGAGGGCCTCCGCGGCCTGCCGCACGTCCGCGAACGGCAGGCGTGCCCGGTCCGCGACGTCGAGCAGCGTGTGCTTGCCGTCGCCGAGGTTCAGCACCCAGAGCATCGCCATCTGCGTGGCCGCCGTGTGGCTCTGCCCGCCGACCGCGCCGTACAGGCCGCGCTTGCCCAGCTGCGGCTCGCATTTCGGGGACAGGTTCACCCAGACGCGATTGCCTTCCAGCACCGCGAAGACTTCCAGGTACCGGCGCAGCGTGTCGACCATCTTGTCCGGCTGGATGAAGTCGAGGTCGTCGCCGGAGGTGTGGTACTCGGGATACTCGCCGTGCGGCGTGCGGGTGAGCGATCCGACCGCGAGATCGAACCCGGGCGAGCAGTACTGGCGCTCGTCGTAGCCGTAGGGCGTGAAGGCGCGGATCTCGTGCGGCTGCCCGCTGTGCGCGAGCACATGCGCGACCACCCGGTCGATCTCGGCGTCGCCGCGGCGGCTCCGCTTGTACGTCAGCCGGCCGGCATCTGCGACGCAGGCGGCGACGAGGCCATGCCGGATGCGGAGCGCGCGCTCCTCGTTGACGGCGAGCCAGGTGATCGCGCCGATGGTCCCGGGGACGAAGAGGAAGCGATAGGTGTAGCGCGGCCGCAGCCGGCCGAGCATCCGCGCCAGCGTGGCCGACAGCACCATCCCGGCGCAGTTGTCGTTGGCGAGCGAAGGATGGCAGCAGTGCGTGGAGATCAGCACCTCTTCTTCGCGCGCGCCGCGGATGACCGCTTCCCCGTAGGTGAGCGACCCGGGAGCCAGGGTGGTGTCGATCTCGACCGTGTACTCGCCGGGCTGGAGCGACCGCCGCTGCTCGTCGCTCAGGCAGAAGCCCCAGGAGTCCTGGTAATAGCTGGTCCGGTACGGCACCAGCGCAGGCTTGTCGGGCAGCGAGTGCAGGTGCTTCTGCAGCTCTTCCAGCCGCAGCTTGCCGCGGAACGGCACGCTGTAGTTCAACAGATGCAGGTTGCA
>Ga0070741_10005333_pt1 | contig 28666 bp, 23 predicted proteins | sample Coa_R1_4_FD_66440 | JGI IMG/M metagenome (GOLD analysis project Ga0070741, IMG submission 66440) | Surface soil microbial communities from Centralia Pennsylvania, which are recovering from an underground coalmine fire - Coalmine... | ecosystem: Environmental > Terrestrial > Soil > Unclassified ... | reverse complement strand
AGCTGGAACCACACGGTGTGGTACGAGTCGATCATCGGCTTCGCGAACCAGTCGTGCTCGCCGGCGCGCACTCGATCGAGCGCGGCGCACAACCGTGGCCGGTACCGGTGGTAGCGCAGGAGCTGCCCCTCGAGATCCTCGAGCAACGGTTCGAGCCGCACGTGCAGATCGTGCAGGTCGTCGACGACGCGGCCGTCGTACGCGGGGTCGTCGTGCGCGTTGAGCGTCGATTCGTCCTTCATCTGCCACGCGGTGCACACACCGAGCAGCTCCGGGTTGAGGTCGAGGAAGCGCTTGTAGGCGGTGGTCACGACCTCACGGCCACCGCTCGCCTCGAGCTCCTCGCCGAGCAGGCGCTCCTGTTCCGCCCGCCCCGCCGCGGTCAACGCCCACCCCGTCAGCCTGCCCTCCCGGAACAGCACGAGCTCGGCGTCCTGCAGCGACGCGAGCTCCGTCTCGACCACCGCGGTGTCGACGTCGACGGCAGCGGCGACGTCTTCGGGCATGGCGAATCCCTTCAAGCGCAGGCCGTGGAGGACCAACAGCCGCGGCTCGGAGGGACGGGTCATCACGACCACGCTAACCGCTGGCCCGCAGGCGTCCGACGATGGAATCGGCCATCGCGTCGGCCGCGGGCGGGTGCCAGCGCAGCCACAACGTCGGCTCGATCAGCTCGAGCTCCATGACCGAGAGCACGCCGTCGAGCGCGACGACGTCGACGCGCGCGTACATCGTTTCGCCTGGGGTGGCGGCCAGCGCGGCCGCGGCCACCGACCGATGGCGGTCGTCGACCTCCACCGTCGTGCACGCCGCGCCGTGGTGCTCCTGCGTGCGGAAGTCGCCGGCTGCCGGCACCTTCTGCACCACGTGGGTGACGACGCCGTCGATGCAGACGATCGACAACTCGCCGTCGGACTCGATGCCGTGCACGTACGGCTGGACGAGCGCGTCCATCTCGGCGCTGAGCGCGTCGAGGTCGGCCTGGGTGGCGTGGCGGGTCGTGCGCTCGGCGCCGATGGAGACCGCCGGCTTCACCACGTGCGCGCCCGCCCCGAGCACGACACGCTCGCCGCGGCGCACGACCCGGGTCGGCACGATCGGCACGCCGGCCGCGTCGAGGTCGAGGAGGTAGGACTTGTGGCCGTTCCACCGCAGCACCGGCGCGGGGTTCCACAACCTCGTGACGGCGCCGACGTGGTCGGCCCAGTCGCCGAACGCCTCGACGCGCAGGTGGTAGTCCCACACCGACCGCACGACGGCCATCCCCGCCGACGCCCACCGGGCGTCCGGGTCGTCCCAGCACACGAACGCCGACGTCACGCCGCGGGCGGCGAGGGCGTCGACGAGCAGGTGGTCGTCGATCCAACCGTCCGGCTGGCCGGCGAAGGTCACGAGCGCGACGTCGAGCACCATCTAGGCGACGTCCGCCAGGAGCGCGGGGACGTCCGCCAGCGACGCGGCGCGGCGGTAGCGGCCGTGGGCGGCGAGCGCGTCCTCGTCGTCGAGGCGCTCGTGGGCCCACGTCAACTCGTGCGGTACGTGGATGGCCCACCCGCCGATGGCGAGCACCGGCGCGATGTCCGACCGCGGCGAGTTCCCGATCATGACGAACTGCGACGGCGCCACACCGTGGCGGGTGAGGATGCGTTCGTACGCGCGCTCGTTCTTCTCGGCCACGATCTCGACGGCGGAGAACCGATCACCGAGGCCGGACCGCGCCAGCTTCGACTCCTGGTCGAACAGGTCGCCCTTCGTCACGAGCATCACGCGGTGCGTCCTGCTGACGGCCTCGATCGCGTCGCCGGCCCCGTCGAGCAGCTCCACGGGATGTTCGAGCATGGCCCGCCCCGCGTCGATGATCGACTGGATGTCCGCTGCCGTCACGGCGCCGTCGCTCAACTCGATCGCCGTCTCGATCATCGACAGCGTGAACGACTTCACGCCGTAGCCGAACAGGTGGAGGTTGCGCATCTCCGTGGCGAACAGCCGCGGCTCGATGTGGTCGACGTCGACGTAGCGCGACATCAGCGTCGCGAACCTTTCGTGCGTCATCGAGAAGATCGACTCGTTCTGCCACAACGTGTCGTCACCGTCGAAGGCGACCAGCTCGATCACAGGATCGACGACTGGTGGCCCTGCCAGTAGCGGTCGCGCAGCAGCCGCTTGTACAGCTTCCCCGTGGGCAGCCGCGGCAGCTCGTCCTCGAAGTCGACGGTGCGCGGGCACTTGTAGTGCGCGAGGTGCTCGCGGCAGAACTCGATGAGCTCGCGCTCGAGCGCGGGACCCGGCTCCACACCCTCCGCAGGCTGCACGACCGCCTTGACCTCTTCACCGAGATCCTCGTTGGGAACGCCGAACACGGCCGCGTCCATCACCTTGGGATGCGTGACGAGCAGATTCTCGGTCTCCTGCGGGTAGATGTTCACGCCACCCGAGATGATCATGTACGTCTTGCGATCGGTGAGGTACAGGTAGCCGTCCTCGTCGACGTAGCCGACGTCGCCGACCGTGCTCATCACGCCCGCGTCGGTCGTGCGCTGCGCGTCCGCCGTCTTCTCCGGCGCCTTGAAGTACTCGAAGTTCGTCGTGCCCCGGAACCACACGGTGCCGGGCGTGCCGACCGGGCACGGCTCCTCGTTCTCGTCGAGGATGAGCAGCTCCCCCACGAGCGCCTTGCCGACGGTGCCCGGATGGGCGAGGTAGTCCTCCGACCGGCAGTACGTGAACCCGTGCGCCTCGGTGGCCGAGTAGTACTCGACGATGATCGGGCCGAGCCACTCGATCATGGCGGTCTTCACCGGCACCGGGCACGGCGCGGCGGCGTGCACGATGCACTCGAGCGACGACGTGTCGTACTTGTGCCGTACCTCGTCCGGCAGCTTCAACAGGCGCGAGAACATCGTCGGCACCATCTGGCAGTTGGTGACCGCGTACTGCTCGACGAGTTGCAGCCACTGCTCCGCGTCGAAGCGCTCCATGATCACCGACGTCGATCCGAGGCGGAGCGCGGCGGCGACGCTGGCCTGCGGTGCGGAGTGGTAGAGCGGCGCGGGCGAGAGGTACACCATCCCCTCCCGGAACCCGAACATGAACTTCAACCCCTCCATCACTGCGAGCGGCTCGGACGGATGCTGGCGCGGCAACGGGCGCAGGATGCCCTTCGGCCGACCGGTCGTCCCCGACGAGTACAACATCGCGGCGCCGAGCTCCTCGTCGTCCACGGGCGTGTCGGGGTACGGCGCGACCGCGTCCTCGTAGCTGTCGAAGCCGTCGGCGGTGCCGTCGACCATCAACCAGCGACGCACGTTCCCGCACCGTGCCGGCAGCTCGACCGCGATGTCGCGCTTCGCGTACGAGGAGATGACGACCTGCGCCTCGCAGTCGTCGACGATGTACGCGACCTCTTCCGGTGACAGGTACGAGTTGATGCACGTGAAGTAGAGCCCGGTGCGCTCGGCGGCCCCTTCCGCCTCGAGCGTGCGCGGGTTGTTCTCCATGAAGAAGGCGACGTGGTCGCCGCGCCGCAACCCGAGGTCGCGGTACAGGTGGGCGAGGCGGTTGCAGCGCGACTCGTACGCCGCGAACGAGATCGTGTCGCCCGAGGTCGCCATCACGATCGCGGGCTTGTCGGGCGTCTCCTTCGCGAAGGCGGCGGCATACACGCCGCCGACGCTAGTGGGACGGCTCCACCGGTGAGCGAGCGAGCGGCCCGCGGCGGAGCTGGCCTACGCGGGTCCGGCGGCCGGGGCGGCAGGACCGAGCGCGGCATCGGCGGCTTCGATGTCCTTGTGGAACCGCTTGGCGATGAACAACTTCTCACCGAGCGCCTCGGTCTTGTACCAGAGGCCGTGCGGCGGCCCGATGCGCGTGGTGCGTGGCACCTCGCGCAGGAGGTCCTTCACGGGCGTCATGCGGAACCGTCCGGACTTGCACACGAGGATCCGCTGATCGGTCACGACCACGACCCGGTACGCGTTGGAGAGGATGATGATCCAGTACGAGATCAGCGCGAACCACTGGCTCGTGGTCTGCGCCGCGAAGACGGCCTGGATCGTCTCTCCCGGATGAAGCAACGGCGCCGCGTTGGCGCGCATGGTGTCTCGGATCGCCATCGGACGAGCATGCCGCAGACGAAACGCCCGAGCCGCGGATGGTCCGGCACCGCGGCTGGGAAGACCACGAACCGGGTACCCGGGCGCCCCGAAGAGGAACGATGCCCCCCGCCGCAGCCGACGCCCCGACCACCCGACGACGCGTTCGTCTGCGCGCCCTGTTCCGACGCCACTGGCCATGGCTGCGGTGGCCGCTCCTGGCCCTCACCGCGTTGTTCGTCGTCGGCGTGGGGCTGTTCGCGTACCTCTGGTTCACGGTGAAGCTCCCCGCCGACCCGCCGCTCGTCCAATCGTCGATCGTGTACGACGCGCACGGCCGGCAGATCGCCGTGTTCCAACAGAACGGGTTGCACGAGCCGGTGCCCCTCACGCGCATCTCGCCGAACGTGGTGAACGCGCTCGTCTCGACCGAGGATCGCCGGTTCTACGAGCACCACGGCGTCGATCCCGTCGGCACCGTGCGCGCGCTCTGGCACGACGTGACCGGCGGCTCGCTCCAAGGGGGCAGCACGCTCACGCAGCAGCTCGTCAAGAACAGCTACCTGACATCCGATCGCTCGCTGTGGCGGAAGGCGAAGGAAGCCGTCCTCGCCATCAAGCTCGAGCAGACGCACGACAAGAACGACATCCTCGACCGCTACCTCAACATCGTGTACTTCGGCCGCGGCGCGTACGGCGTCGAGTCGGCCGCGCACGTGTACTTCAACACCACCGCCGCGCAGCTCTCCGTCGACCAGGCGGCGTTCCTCGTCGGCGTCATCCGGAGCCCGACGGCGCTCGACCCCGCGACGAACCCCGACGGTGCACGGCGCAGGCGCGACGAGGTGCTCGACGCGATGGTCTCGGCCGGGAAGCTGTCGCAGGCGGACGCCGCGCAGTTGAAGTCCCAACCGGTGGAGGCCGCGCCCCGCGATCCGCAGAACGGCGTCACCGTGGCCGAGTCACCGTGGTTCGTGGAGCTCGTCCGCGAACAGGCCATCGCGCAGTTCGGCGAGAGCGCGGTCTACGGCGGCGGTCTCCGCATCACGACGACGCTCGACCTCGACGCCCAGCACGTTGCGGAGCAGGCGATCGCGAAGACGCTCGACCAGCCCGACGATCCGCAGGCCGCGCTCGTCGCGCTCGATCAGAGTGGCGCCATCCGCGCCTACGTCGGCGGGCGTGACTACAACGCGCTGAAGGTCGATCTCGCGCGCGGGAAGGACGGTGGCGGCAGCGGGCGACAGGCGGGATCGACGTTCAAGCCGTTCGTCCTCGCCGCGGACATCGAGAACGGTGGCACGGCGGGTCAACGCTTCGACGGGCCGCCGACGATCACGCTGCCGACGTCCTCCGGTCCGTGGACGGTCTCGAATTTCGGCAACGAGTCGTTCGGGAACATCGATCTGATCGATGCGACCGTGCACTCGGTCAACACGGTGTACGCGCAGCTGGTGCTCCAGGTCGGACCGGACAAGGCTGCCGCGCTCGCGCACGCAGCCGGCATCGCGTCCGACCTGCCGGTCGAGCCGTCGTTGACGCTCGGCACGGGCGAGGTGTCGCCGCTCGAACTGGCTGACGCGTACCTGACGTTCGCTCGCGAAGGACAGCGCGTCGAGCCGTTCGCCATCCAGCACGTCGAGACCTCGGACGGGCGGGTGCTCTTCGACGCGCACCCGAAGACGAGCACCGCCATGAAGGCAGACACCGCGCACGTGGTCGATGCCGCGCTCCAGCAGGTCGTCCAGCGCGGTACGGGGACAGCGGCGAATCTCGATCGACCGGTCGCAGGCAAGACCGGGACGACGGAGAACAACGGCGACGCCTGGTTCGCCGGGTACACCCCCAACTACGCGGCGGTCGTGTGGATGGGCTACCCCGACGGCTCCTCGCATGTCATGGACAACGTCCACGGCATCACCGTCACCGGCGGCACGCTGCCCGCCAAGATCTGGCACGACTTCATGTCGGCCGCGCTCGTCAACGTGCCGAAGGCCACGTTCCCGAGTCCGCCCGCGCAGCTGCTGCAGCCGCCGTCGACCGTCGCATCGACGCCACCGAGCACGGTGGTGGCGAGCACGGAGCCGTCCACCACTGCGCCGCCGGCGTCGCAGCCGACGACGACCGCACCACCGACGACGAAGCCGTCGACGACCACGACCACCACCTCCACGACGACGACCGTGCCCAACTAGCCCCGGCGCGTACGATCCGCGGGTGACCGGCGGTGGCGTGCTCGCACTCGACGGCGGCACCCCTGTGCGGACGGCGCCGCTCGACTTCGGCAAGGGTGCCGCGCTCCTCGGCGACGAGGAGGCGGACGCGGTCGCTGCCGCGGTGCGCAGCCGGTCGCTGTTCCGGTACAAGGGCGAGCACGCGAGCGGTGAGGTCGCGGCGCTCGAGCGGGCAGTGACGGCTGCGCTCGACGTCCGCTACGTCACCGCGGTCGCCAACGGCACGGCCGCGTTGCGCTGCGCGCTGGCGGCGCTCGGCGTCGGGTGCGGCGACGAGGTGCTCGTCCCCGCGTTCACGTTCGTCGCCACGGTCAACGCCGTCGTCGCGTCGGGCGCGGTGCCCGTGTTCGTCGAGGTCGACGACACGCTCGGGCTCGACGCACGCGACGTCGCGGCGAAGATCGGACCGCGCACGGCCGCCGTGATCGCGGTGCACCTCGAGAACGTCGCCTGCGATCTCGACGGCGTGCTGGCGGCGGCCGGTTCCGTGCCGGTCATCGAGGACGCGGCGCAGGCCATCGGCGCGACCTACCACGGGCGCGCCACGGGCACCATCGGGACGCTCGGCGCGTTCTCGTTGCAGCAGGAGAAGAACATCACCGCCGGCGAAGGCGGCCTCGTGGTGACGAGCGACGAGACGGCCTACATCCGCGCCACGCGCTACGCCGACCAGGGCGGCCAGTTCGTCACCAGCTACGCGTCGACGCGCGGCGAGGAGCTGACGGACTCGTTCGCAGGAGAGAACCTGCGCATGGGCGAGCTCGCCGGCGCGGTGGCGCGCGTGCAGCTCCAACGCCTGCCCGCGATCCTCGACGCGCTCCGCACCAACAAGGCCCGCATCCTCGACGGCGTCGGCGAGGTGGACGGTCTCGTGCGCCGCCGCCGGCCCGATCCCCACGGCGACGGCTCGTCGAGCATCACGTGGTTCCTCCCGGACGCGCCGACGGCGAAGCGGTTCGCCGCCGCCGTGCGGGCAGAAGGCGTGCCCTGCGCGCAGATGTACCGCGGCCGACCGGTGTACCTGACCGACGCCGTGCTCGCCCGGCGCACGGCGTCGAACAAGGGTGGGCCGTGGGCGTGCGCGGCGCACCCGACCGACCGCGAGTACGGGCCGGGACTGTGCCCGCGCACGGAAGAACTCGTCGCCCGGTCGGTCATCGTCCCGATCGGCGTCCGCTACGACAAGCGGGACTGCGACGACGTCGTCGAGGCCGTCCGCAAGGTGGCGGAGCACGTCTTGTGAGGTTCGCCGTCGTCGGCTGCGGACGGGCGGCGCGCCGCCTCCACCTCCCCGCCATCCGCGCCGCCGGTGCGGAGGCGACGGCGTTCGCGAGCAGGACGCGCACGTCGGCGGAGCGGGCGCGCGACGAGTGGGGCTCCGGTGTCGTCGTCGACGCCTGGGAGGACGCCGTCGCCCGCGACGACGTCGACGCGGTCGCGATCGCGACGCCGAATCGCTTGCACCGCGACGTCGCCATCGCTGCGATGCAGGCCGGCAAGCACGTGCTCGTCGACAAGCCCATGGCGACGACGGTAAAGGAGTGCGACGACATGCTGGACGCGTCGGTCGCCAACGACGTCGTGCTCGTGCCGTTCCAGAACACGCGCTTCGCGCCGGCGTTCGTCGCCGCCCACGACGCCGTCGTCGACGGGCGCATCGGTCACGTGACGGGCGTGCGTGCCGCGTTCGGGCACGGCGGTCCGCACGGGTGGGCACCCGATGCCGTGTGGTTCTTCGATCGCGCCGAGAGCGGCGGCGGCTGCCTGATCGACCTCGGCGTCCACCTCGTCGACCTCGTGCGCTACGTCACCGGTCACGAGATCGTCGAGGTCGCCGCGGAGTTGCACAGCCACGCGGGTGAGGTCGAGACCGATGCGCAGCTGCTCGTGCGCTTCGACAACCGCGCCATCGGCACGCTGCACGCGAGCTGGTCGGCGAGGCCGGGCCCCGACCACCAGCTGACCGTCATCGGCACCGACGGCACGTTGCACCTCGACAACCGCACGGCACTCACTTTGCTGCCGAAGGACCGCCTCCCGCTGCCCGAAGACGTCGGCTCTCCCTACGACGTCCTCCTCGACTCCGTGCGCGACGGCGTGCCACCCGTACTGAGCGGGCAGGACGGTCGCGCCGCCGTCGCCGTGATCGAAGCGGCGTACCGCGCCGCCGACGAGCGGCGAACGGCGACCGTCGCATGACGCTCACCGCGGGCTTCGGCCGCGCCGTCATCACGCCTCCCACGCCCGTGCAGCTGGCCGGCTTCATCGAGGACCAACCCGCGACCGAGGTGCACGACGACCTCGAGGTGCGGGCGCTGCACCTGCGGGGCACGCACGGCAGCGTGTGCCTGCTCGTGTGCGACCTGCTCGGGATGTCGCGCCGCTTCGCGACCGCGGTGCGCACCGCGGTGGCGGGCGAGCTCGGGCTGCCGCTGGGAGCGGTGCTGACCGCGTGCGTGCACACACATGCCGGTCCGAGCACGATCGAGGGCAGCGACCGCCTCGGATGGGTGACGCCGGAGGGCTACCTCGAGACGCTCGTGGACCGCAGCGTCGACGCCGCGCGCGGCGCGCTGGCGTCTGCGGCACCGGCGAGGTTGCGTACGGGTCGCTGGTCGTTGCCCGACGGGCTGTCGGTGAACCGTCGCGGCCTGCCGTACGAACCGGCGTTCGCGGTCGTCGACGTCGTGGGCGCCGCCGACGGCGCGCGCATCGGGACGCTCGCCAACATCGCCGTGCATCCCGTCGCACTCGGCCCGGAGTGCCTCGCCGTCTCGAGCGACTGGGTGGGGCCGTTCCGCGACACGCTCGAACAGCGCGCCGCCGGTACGGCGATGCTCCTGTCGGGCGCGCTCGGTGACGTGAACCCGCACCACGTGCACCGCCAGGGCAACGACTGTCACGGCGACGGGTTCGCCGAGGCGGCGCGCCTCGGGCGTGACCTCGCCGAGGTCGTCGAGGGTTCGCTCGCCTCGACCGTCGACGTCGGGGACGTCGAGCCGTCGGTCGACCGCCACCGCGTCATCGACGTCCCGCTCGGTTCGACGATGCTGACGGGCGGCCGGGAAGGACGCACGGTCCCCATCGAGCTCGTCGAGTGGCGTCTCGGCCCGTTGCGGCTGGTGTCCGTACCCGGTGAGGCGTTCCACGCGCTCGGGCGCGCCATCGAGGACCGGGTCGCGGCGGCCGGTGAGCACGTCGTCGTCGCCGGGCTGTCACCGGAGTGGCACGGGTACCTGCCGTCCCCGTTCCGCGACGGCTACGAGGAGTCGATGAGCTACGGGCGAGAAGCGGTCGCGCTGGTCGCCGGCGCGCTGACGGAAACCACCGACCCGGGCGCGTGACGCAGCAGTACCTTCGCTGACCCATGAGCGTGCTCGTCGACACGACGCCGTTGCGCGTGTCGCGCGACTTCCGCCGGCTGTGGCTCGGCCAGGCGGTCTCGTTCGTCGGCAGCACGATCACGATGGCGGCGCTGCCGTTCCAGATCTTCGAGCAGACCGGCTCGTCGCTGGCGGTCGGAATGCTCGGACTCGTGCAGCTCGCACCGTTGATCGGGTTCTCCATCGTCGGTGGTGCGCTGACCGACGCCGTCGACAAGCGACGGCTGCTGCTCGGCGTGACAGCGGCGGCGCTGCTGTGCTCATTGTGCCTCACCGTGAACGCGTCGCTCGCGCACCCGCAGACGTGGCTGCTCTACGTGCTCGGTGCGTGGTCGAGCGCGATGTTCGCCATGACGTTCCCGATCGTTCGCTCGTTGCTGCCGTTGCTGCTCGAGCCACCGTTGCGTCCCGCCGCGTTCGCGCTGCAGTCGACCTACGGCTCGTTCGGGATGATGGCCGGTCCCGCGGTCGCGGGCGTGCTCATCGGTGCCTTCGGGCTCACGCCGTCGTACGGCGTCGACGTGGCGACGTTCGCCATCTCGATGCTGATCTTCAGCGGACTCGCGCCGTCGCCCCCGGTCGCGGGCGCGGGCGCGGCATCGCGCGCCTCGATCCTCGAAGGACTGCGCTTCCTGCGCGGGCACTCGATGATCATCGGCGTGTTCGGCATCGACCTCGTGGCGATGGTGTTCGGCATGCCGCGCGCGCTGTTCCCCGCGCTCTCCGAGCGGCTCGGCGGGGGCGCGCAGCTCTACGGCCTGTTGCTGTCCTCGGTCGCCGCGGGCGCGTTCGTCGCGTCACTCGCCAGCGGGTGGACGTCGCACGTGCGCCGCCAAGGGCGCGCCGTGCTGTGGTCGGTGACGGCGTGGGGGCTCGCCATCGCCGTCGCCGGCTTCTCCCGCAACGCCGTCGTCGTGCTCCTGCTGTTCGCGTGCGCGGGCGCGGCCGACATGATCTCGGGCGTGTACCGGTCGGCGATCGCCGCCGACGTCACCCCCGACGACCTGCGGGGCCGGGTGAGCGGCGTGGAGCTCGCCGTCTACGCCGGCGGGCCCGTGCTCGGCGACGTCGAGGCCGGCGTCGTCGGGGGCCTGTTCGGTGTCCCGTTCGCGATCGTGTCCGGCGGGCTCGCCTGCGTCGCCGCCGCCGGCCTGTTCGCCGCACTCGTGCGCGGATTCGCCCGCTACACGACGCCCGCCAGGACCCCCGCGCCTCACTGATAACGGAGGGCGTCGCCGGGACGGAGCCGTGCGGCGCGGTGCAACGGCGGGATCATCACGACGAGCGCGACGGCGAGCGCGCCCGCAAGTGCCACCCAGATGCTCGACATCGCGAACGTGAACGGGAAGCGGAACTGGAAGATGTTGAACACCAGTTGCGTGAGGAGCCACGCGGTCGCGACCCCGAGTGGGATGCCGACGAGCCAGCCGAGGATGGTCAGCGTCAAACCTTCGATGCGGAACGCGCGCCGCAGGTCCGCCGATCGAGCGCCGATGCAGCGCAGCACACCGATCTCACGCGTGCGGTCGATGACGTTCATGGAGATGGCGTTGACGAGGCCGATCATGCTGATGGCGACGATCAGCAGCCCGAGGACGGTGATCGTCGTCGTGATCGAACGTCCCATCGCCAGGTTCTCCTCGCGCGCGGCGTGGAACACCTGCATGCTCGGTGCGACGCCGAGCGACACGAGGCGGTCCTCGACCGCAGTGGACAGCGCGTCGACGGCCTGCGGGGAACGGTCGGTCGCCTGGATCCAGTAGCCGTTCGTCGCCTGCGGATCACCCACGATGGCTCGCATCGTCGGCAACGGCACGTACGCCATGCGTCCGTTGAACACGAGCGAGTTGTCGATGCCGATGACCTCGAAGCGCTTCGGACCGACCGGCGTCGCGACCTCGACGGTGTCGCCGAGACGGGTACCGGTCACACGGGCGAGCGCGTCGCCGATCACCATGCGATACGCACCGTCGTCGCTCCCTGCCAACCAGCGCCCGGCGCGGATGTTGGGTCGGTACGACGTCTCCCCTGCCGGCAGTGCCCACACGGCGACCGGCTCGCCGCGCAGCTCGAAGTTCACGACGTAGACGTTCTCGACGCGGGCGACGCCCGGGATCGTCGCGAGGTACGAACCGGTTCCCGCGGGCAGCGGCTTGCCGGTGGCGTCGGCGCGCACGCCGATGTCAGTGGCGAACTGGTCCCACGTGCTGTTCATCACCTTGATCGTCTCGTAGCTCAAGGTGAGGAACCCGATCATGATGGCGATGGAGATCGCCACCTGCACGACCGTGGCCGCGCTCCGTCCCTTGCGGCGCGTGACGCTGCGCAGCCCGACGTTCGCCATCGGCGTGAGCTTCAGGCGGCGCACGGCGCGATCGAGTCGCGACATGCCGTAGCCCGATCCGGCGAGCTCGTCGAGCGCCTCACGCACCGGCATGCGCGTCGACCGCCGCACGGCGGGCACGGCGGCGAGCACGGTGACCGCCACGCCGAGCACGAGCGCGCCGCCCACCAGCAACGGCGGCACGGTCCACGACGGCGAGACGCCGTAGAACAACGAGCCGAGGTACCGCGACAGCACGTTGGCGAGCCCGACGGCGAGCACCGCGCCGGACACGCCGCCGGCGAGGCCGAAGAGCAACGCCGTGCGGCGGTACGTGCGCTTGATGTCACGTTTGCTGCCACCGACGGCCTTCATCACGCCGATCTCACGCCGTTGCTCGGCGACGAGCGTGTTCATCGTGTTGGCGATGAGGAAGATGGCGCTGAACAGGGCGACGAACGCGACCACGACGAGCAGCGACTCGAACTGGTTGATCCCTTCCTGCCCGGGCCACGTCCCCTGTGGCCGGATCACCGGCACGGTCGTGAACGAGTTCCCGCCCGTCACGGCGTCGAGCCGGGCGCGCAACTCGTTCATCGTCTGCTGGGCGGCGGCGGACGAACCGTCACGGAAGTGCACCTCGAGCAGGTTCGTTCCCGTGAAGCGACCGAAGCGACGCACCGTGTCGTCGGTGGCGTAGAGCACGATCGAGCTCGTCTCGTCACCGAGCGAGCTGAACTGCAACGACTCGCCCTTCCCGACGACGAACAACGTCGACTGGTCACCGATCCCGGTGATGAGCCGCAGGCCGTCGCCCACCTGACCGTGCCACCGCCCCGCTCGCTCGGCGGCAGGGTCGACGAGGACCTGTCCCGCCACCGGCTGTTCGCCCGACAGCACGGTGACACGGTCGACGGGCTGATCGGCGAAGTCCGGCACGCCGATCAACACCGCTTCGGTGCGACGGGCACCGACCCACACGCGGGTGCGGAACACGCTGCGCAGCTGGAGCGAGGCGACGTTGTCCACCGCCCGCAGGTCCGCGACCTGCGCGGGTGTCAGCTGCAGGTCGACCGTCTGCACGGACGCGTCGTGGATGCGGTCGCGGGTGACGTGCGACTGCATGGCGCCGTCGATGAGGCCCGGCATGGCGAAGATACCGATGCCTGCCACCGCGACGGCGATCGTGAGGATCGTGAGCAGCGACCGGACCGGGCGCCGGCGCAGGTCGGAGAGCGACTTGCGGGTGAGCGTCGAGAGTTGCACGGCGGCCTCACTCCGCGGCGACGCGCCCGTCCCGGATCGTCACCACGCGCGGCGACCGCGTCGCCAGCGACCGGTCGTGGGTGACGTACAGGACGGTCGTCCCCGACTCGTTGAGCTCGGAGAGCAGATCGAACATCTCGCCCGCGGTGACGCTGTCGAGGTTGCCGGTCGGTTCGTCGCCGACCAGCAGCTCGGGGTCGCAGGCGAGCGCGCGAGCGATGGCCACGCGTTGCTGCTCGCCCCCGGACAGCTCGGCGGGCAAGTGGTCGCCCTTGTCGCCGAGCCCGACCCGTTCGAGGTTGTGGTGCCCGATGGCGACGCGTTCCTTGCGGGCGTGGAGGCGGGCGAGGTCGAGCGGCAGCACCGCGTTCTCGAGCGCGGTCAGCGTCGGCAGCAACTGGAAGAACTGGAACACGATGCCGACGTGACGTCCCCGCCACCGCGACAACGCCTCCTCCCCCATCTCTTCGATGCGGGCGTCGGCCACGGTGACGTGCCCGCGGGTGGGCCGGTCGATGCCGGTGATCATGTTGAGGATCGTCGACTTGCCGCTGCCCGACGGTCCGACCACGGCCACCATCTCGCCGCGGGCGACGTCGAGATCGACGCCGCGCAGCGCGGGGTACTCGAGGCGGCCGGTGCGGTACACCTTCTCGACGGCGTCGAGGCGGATCAGCCCGGGGGGACGCTCGACGGTCCCGGCCGTCGCCCCCTCGACGTCGCGTGGCGTGGTCAGGGTCATGTTCGCCTCCCTGGTCGTCCCCCATCGCGCCACACGGGCGCGATGGGGACACAGAGGCGAACGTCACCGCCGGGGTGACCGAGGTCAGCTCGTGGCGAGCTGGAACATCTCGTACTCCTCGCCGGTGTCGGCCCAGTCCTCGAACTGGATGACACCGAGCTCCTCGAAGCGCTCCCGCAGCCAACCCTTCTGACCCGGTGCGGCGCCGGCGTCGAGGAGGCCGAGCTTCTTGCAGTTGGGGACGATCTTCGAGAACAGCATCTGCTGGAACACCTGGCGCTGCGGGCTCACCATGACGAGCGGCACCGCCTGCTTCGGATCGACGCCGAGCTTGTCCCAGACCTCCTGCATGAGGAAGCGGTCGCGCATGCGCACCGCGGCCTCGAAGGCGAACTCCTGGCGTTCACGCAGCTCGGCGGTCGACAGCTCCGCGTAGTACTCCTTCAGCGACAGGACACCGAAGGCGACGTGGCGTGCCTCGTCGGACATCACGTAGCGCAGGAGCTGCTTCAGCAGCGGCTCGGTCGTGAGCTGGTGGATGAACCCGAAGGCGGCGAGCGCGAGCCCCTCGACCATGATCTGCATACCGAGGTACGTCATGTCCCAACGGCTGTCGTTGATGATGTCGTCGAGCAGCAACCGCAGGTGGGCGTTGATCGGGTAGTGCCCTGACAACTTCGTGTCGAGGTACTTGGCGAACACCTCGACGTGGCGGGCTTCGTCCATCACCTGCGTCGACGCGTAGTACTTCGCATCGATCCACGGGACGGTCTCGACGATCTTGGCCGTGCACAGCAACGCGCCCTGCTCGCCGTGCATGAACTGGCTGAGCTGCCAGTTCTGGAACTCGATGCCCAGCTTGATCCAGTCGTTCTCGTCCCACTTCGCGAACGGCGTGCCGCTCAGATCGACACCGTCGTCGAGCCCGTTGTTCTGCGCGGCGTTGGCGAGGACGACCTTCTCCTGGTCGACGTCGGTGTCCCACGGCAGGTCGGTCTCACCGTTCCACTGCGCGGTCTTCGCCTTCTCGTACAGCTTGTTGAGCGCGGGCCGCTGCCCCTTCTCGTAGTCCCACGTGAAGATGGCGTCGGCGTTGTCCTTCACGGCGTGGACCACCGCGTCGACGTCGCGGTTGCTGACCGACAGGATCGCCTCGAGGTCGTTGAGGTCGGCGCGACCGATGAGCTGTTCGTTCGTGGACATGGTGTGACTCCTGATTGCCTTCGCAGCGACGATAAGAACCAACTCGTCGCATCGTCAACCTGCCGCCGGAAGCGGCGGGTGGCTCAGCGGCCCGATCCGACCTCGGCGACGTCGCGTTCGAACGCCGCCATCGCGGGGTCGCCGTCGTCCTCGTCCTTGCCGCTCGCCTTGCGACGGAGGATCAACGGGTACCCGATCAGCGCGATGGCGGTGAAGATGAACCACTGCACCGCGTAGCTCAGGTGCGGACCGTCGTCGAGGGTGGGCGGTGGGATCGGCGTGGGGTACGTCCCCGCCTGCGCGGGCGTCTGCGTCGACAGCTGCACCCACGACGGCACGATCGGGTACGGCAGCTGCTTCGCCATGCGAGCGAGGTCGACGCGCGCCATCGTCGTCAGCTTCCCGTCGGCGGGATCCGTCGGACCGAACGAGCCGCGCGTCTGCGTCGACTGCGCCAACCCGGTCACGGTGACGGTGCCCGAGGGCGGCTCTGCGTCTGCGGGCACCGCTTCGAGCGTGCCCTGCGACGGCAGGAACCCGCGCATCACGATCACCGCACCCCCGCCCGCCAGTCGCAGCGGCGTCGCCACCCACACACCGGGCTGCTCGTTGAGGCTGCGGGACCGGATGATGATCTCGTTCGACGTGTCGTACGTGCCGGTGGCGCTGACCTGACGGAACGCGATGGACGACCCCGTGTCCGTCGACGCGCCCGGCGGCACCAGCGTGTCGATCGGGACGGCCGGCATGTGCTCGGCCCGTTCGATCGACGCGTTCGCGTCACGTCGTCCGTGGAGGCGCCGGAGCTGCCAGAACCCGAGCTCGACCATCGTGACGACCAACAGCAGCACCAGGAGGTGCGAGAGGATCCAGCGCGGTCGCAACGCGAACCGGTAGCGCGACATCGACGACGAGGCTACGGCCGGGGCGCACCGCCCCGGCAATCACCCCGACGGGGTCGGTGTCGTCGGTGGCGGCGGCGAGGCCGCAGGCGGGGCCGAGGCCACCGGCATCGGCGGCGGGGTACCACCCAGATCGGCGACGATGCGGACGTAGTCGTCACGGCTCAGCTCGCCGCGCGCGTACCGCAGCCGCGCGTGCTCCAGCGCGGCGTCGCCACCGGTCGCACCCGGGGGCGCGGGCGGCATCGGCGCCATGTGGCCCTGGCCGGCGAACCCGGCGGGCGGCGCGGGACGGCGCCGCACCAGCAGCACGACGAGCAGCACGACGGCGGCGACGAGCAACCCGAGCAGCAGCAACGCGAACCAGGGGTGGCCGTGGTGTCCCGCCAGGAAGGGGTGTGGACGGTTCATCGGAGGCAGTGAACCGGGTGGACCTGGGAATCCGCTGTGAGTTCCGTGAGGAGGCGGTTCGGCCAGCATCAGTACTTCAGCTGGCAGGACCCGCCGTTGGCGTTCACCCAGTTGCGCTGGATGAGGTAGTTGCGCGTCCCGAGCTTCATGTTGGCCCGCGAGCCGTTCGACGCCGGGTACGTGGTGCCGAACGTCCACGCGCACTTGTCGGCGTTCTCGTTGCCCCGCGTGTCGAACCACGCGTTGAGGTCGGGATCGGTGACGGATTCCTCGAGCTCGTGGGCGATGATGCTCGCCATCGCGTCGGCGGCGACGTTGCCGTTGGGCGACGAGCTGGTCTGCGCCGCGCACGCCGACAGCAACAGGCTCGGATCTCCGACGAACGCGAACTTGATGTCGGCACCCGACATCGCCGCGTTGCTGTGCCATCCGCAGTACTGCGTGAGGAAGCCGCTCGTCTCGCTCACGTCGCTGCTCGTGAGCACGAAGTAGACGCCGTTCGGGTCGACCGGCAGGCGGTTCGACGACAGCGCGCTCTGCACCACGGCCTGCACGTCGTTGTCCGACAGCGCCACGCCGCGCGAGTACGCGTCGGTGGTCGTGCCCTTCAACGCCACCGCGTTCGTGACGTGCGTGTTCGAGCCGTTGTAGTAGGTCGTGTTGATGTTGAAGTACGGCGAACCGCCGATCGACCCGAGCATGTCGGTGAGGATGGCGGGCGTCGTGCTGGTGCCCGGCCAGTTGCCGTACCAGATGACATAGGCGTTGGTCGTGCCGAGGATGACCGGACCGCCGTGGTAGCTGATGCCGTTCGTGCGGGCCTTCGCGGTGCGGCTCGCGGGCGCGAGCTCCGTCCCGACGTCGCCGCTGTTGACGCCACCGCCGGCGTTCTTGGCCGTGATGTGCTTCAGCACCTGCCTCGGCGCCGTCTCCCTCGCCGATGCCTGCGGCACCAGCACGAGACCGAGCGCGAGCGCGGTGATCGTGATGAACCATGCCCGCCGCCGTGCGCCCATGTCCCACCCGTTCCTTTGTTGTCAGGACGTCGGCAGCTCGTAGGTGCCGAACTTGTCGCGAAGGTCCTTCTTGGAGAACTTCCCGACGCTCGTCTTGGGCACCTCGTCGATGAACACGACGTCGTCGGGCAGCCACCACTTTGCCACGCGTGGCGCGAGCCACTCGAGCAGCTCTTCTTTCGACATCTCCTCGCCCGTCTTGAGCACCACGCACGCAAGCGGCCGTTCGCCCCATTTGGGGTGGTTCACCCCGATGACGGCGGCCTCGGCCACCTTGGGGTTGCCCATGATCGTGTTCTCGAGGTCGACCGAGGAGATCCACTCGCCACCGGACTTGATCACGTCCTTGGTGCGGTCGACGAGGCGGATGTAGCCGTCCCCCGTGACCACCGCCATGTCGCCGGTCTTCAGCCAGCCGTCGTCGGTGAACGACTCGGCCGCCCGGTCGTCGTTGTAGTAGGTGCGGGCGATCCACGGACCGCGGACCTGCAGCTCACCGGACGTCTCGCCGTCCCACGGGCGCTCCTCCAGCGTCACCGGATCGACGACCCGGAAGTCGACGCACACGGAGATCTGACCCACGGTCGTGCGCAGGTCGGCCTTCTCGTCGTCGGTGAGGTCGGGTTCGATCGACGACTTGATGCGCGCGACCGATGCCACCGGGCTCGTCTCGGTCATCCCCCACGCCTGCATGATCGGGAGGCCGAGCTGCTCGCGGTACGCCTCCGACAGCGCGCGCGGCACGGCGGAGCCGCCGCACGGGATGGCACGCAGGCTGGAGGTGTCGCGCCCCTTCAACGCCGGGAGGACCCCCATCCAGATCGTCGGCACGCCCGCGGCGACGGTGACCCGCTCGTGCTCGATGAGGTTGGCGATCGCGGGTGGTGAGAGGTCCGGGCCGGGCATGACGAGCGCGGCGCCGGACGCGACCGCGGCGTGCGCGAGACCCCACGCGTTCGCGTGGAACATCGGCACCACCGGCAACACGACGTCGCTCTCGCGCACGCCGATGCCGTCGGCGACCATCGCGCCGAGGGTGTGCAGGAACGTCGAGCGGTGTGAGTAGACGACGCCCTTGGGGTTGCCGGTGGTGCCGCTCGTGTAACACATCGACGCGGCGCGGTTCTCGTCGTCGACGTGGAACTCCACTGGATCGGCCTGCGCGAGGAGATCCTCGTAGTCGTGGATCGGGCGCCCGCCGTCGGGTGACGGCACCTCGCCCTTCCCGTCGTCCATCACGACGAAGTGGCGCACGGTCTCGAACGTGTCCACCAGCGGCCACAGCAGCGCGACGAGCGAACGGTCGACGAAGATGACCTCGTCCTCGGCGTGATTGACGATGTAGGTGATCTGCTCGGGGAAGAGCCGGATGTTCAGCGTGTGCAGCACCCGTCCCGAGCACGGCGCCGCGAAGTACAGCTCGAGGTGGCGCGCCGTGTTCCACGCGAAGGTGGCGACGCGGCCGTCCTCCGAGATGCCCAGCTCGTCGAGCACGCCGCCGAGGCGCCGGGTGCGGTCGGCCCACTGGCCGTAGTCGATGCGATCGACGCCCGTGGCGGTCGCGGTGGCGATCTGCTTCTCGGGATAGAGGTGCTCGGCGCGCCAGAAGAAGTGCGGCAACGTGAGCGGGTAGTCCTGCATCAACCCCTGCATGGACGCGCACGGTAGTCATCGCCGTGCCCGGGCGCAGGCGCGACCTTCTGGCGCAGGATCGTGCGCAGCCGTTCGGGTGCGCAGCGCCGGGGGTCGCCGAGGTAGATCTCGTGGTGGGGGCCGTCCGGGCGGCACCCCGCGTCGGCGATGGCGGCCTCGAGGCGGACGATGGTCGGGCCCTCGTCGGCGTACGGGCCGACGTGCAGGGTCTGCGCGCACCGGCCCTCCTCCCACCGCTCGTACCGCAGGCGGTCGAGCGTGGGGTTGTCGTACTTCTCGCGGGCGGCACCTCTGGCCCGCTCGACGACGGCGGCGTCGATCGGGTCGAGCTGCACGATCATCGCCCGCCACCGCCAGCCGCCTCGGCGACGCCGGTCCGGGTGCGTGAGGTCGCCGACGGACCACAGTGCCTCGAGCGGGAGGACGCGCGGTGCATCGCCCCGCTCCTTCTTCACGAGGAAGTGGGCGCCGTAGCTCACGGCGAACAGCGCGTGGAGGGCGTCGCGGAACTCGGCACCCTCGGGGTCGCCCTGCCCGTCGACCACGATGTAGCCGAGCTCGGGGACGTCGACGAACGCCACCGTCCCCTTGCGGACGTTGTAGAGCGGGTGCAGGTCGATCGCGGTCGTGCGTGCGGTCATGCCGCGAGCGTGCGCGCCGGCGGGCGTCCGGACCAGGGGCGCACGTCACATTCCGCGGGAGTGGAAGAATCCGGGGCCTTGACGGAGCAGCAGGACCGTGACCCGCCGAGCCGGAGGACGTTGTGGCTCATCGTCGCGCCGATCCTCGTGCTGCTCGTGGCGAGCTACGTCGGTGACGCGCTGGCGCCGACGCTGGTCAACGACCACCCGCTGCTGCTGATCGCGCTGAACGCCCGCAACCGCAACCTCGTGCTCGCCACGAACCACATCGACACGGTGCCGTACTACGTCGTGGGGACGTTGCGGCTGCTCCTCTCGGACCCGCTCTTCTACCTGCTCGGCGTCTTCTACGGCGACGCCGCCGTGAAGTGGATGGAACGCAAGGCGCCGACGTACGGCCAGCTCATGCGGACCCTCGAGCGGTTCTTCGCCGTCGCCGCCTACCCCCTCATCTTCATCGCGCCGAACAACTACATCTGCCTGTTCGCGGGCGCGGCGGGGATGCCGCTCGTCGCCTTCTTCGTGGTGAACATCGCGGGGACGATCACCCGCCTGTACGTGCTGCGCGTCGTCGGTGACGTGTTGGACGCGCCGATCAACCGCGTGCTGGAGTTCATCAACGACTACCGGGTGCCGTTGCTGGTCGTGACCGTCGGGATCGTCGTGTTCACCGTGTGGAACGAGCACCGGCTCGGCAAGGGCGAGCTCGAGGCCCTCACCCACCTCGACGAGCTCGAAGACGCCGTGGAGGAACCCGATGACTGACGCCGCATCGCCCGTGAGCGGGCGGGGGACGGCGGTGGTGACCGGCGCGTCGAGTGGGATCGGCGCGGCGGCGGCCCGCCGCCTGGCGGCGGAGGGCTTCGACGTGGTGCTCGGCGCCCGGCGCGTCGACCGCCTCGACGCGGTCGCGTCCGCCATCGGTGCGCGCGCCCGAGCCCTTCCCCTCGACGTCACCGACCCCGCTTCGGTCGAGCAGTTCTGCGCGCAGGTGGACGGCTGCCGGCTGCTCGTCAACAACGCCGGCGGCGCACTCGGTCTCGATCCGATCGCGCATGCGGACGAGGAGAAGTGGCGCACGATGTACGAGAGCAACGTCCTCGGCGTCCTGCGCATGACCCGCGCCCTGCTCCCCCGGCTCGTTGCCTCCGGCGACGGCCACGTCATCACCATCGGCTCGATCGCCGGCATCGAGCCCTACCCGGGTGGTGCGGGCTACAACGCCGCCAAGCACGCCGTGCGCGCCGTGATGGACGTGCTGCGCATGGAGTTGCTCGGCCAACCGGTGCGGGTGAGCGAGATCGATCCGGGCATGGTCGAGACGGAGTTCTCGATCGTCCGCTTCGACGGCGACGAGGCGCGCGCCCACGAGGTGTACGAAGGGCTGACGCCTCTCACCGCCGACGACATCGCCGACTGCATCGCATGGGTGGCGACGCGGCCGAGCCACGTCGACGTCGATCAGCTCGTGGTGCGACCGCGCGACCAGGCCCGCGCCACGATGGTCAATCGGAGGACGTAGCGGCCACGGCCTCGGGCTCGACGTGGAGTCGAGGCAGGAAGTGCAGCCGCTTCGGCAGCCACCAGTTGCGATCGCCGAGCAGCTCCATCGTCGCGGGGACGAGCACGAGGCGCACCACGGTCGCGTCGATGAACACCGCCGACGCGAGGCCGAGGCCGATGAGCTTCAGCACCCGGTCGTCGCCGATGACGAAGGCACCGAAGACGCAGATCATGATGGCGGCGGCGGCCGTGATGAGCCGGGCCGTGGCCGCCAAGCCGTGCGCGACGGCGGTGGCGTTCTCGCGCGTGAGGTCGTACTCCTCACGGATGCGACTCAGCAGGAACACCTCGTAGTCCATCGACAGGCCGAACACGACCGCGAAGAGCATCATCGGCGCCCACGACTCGATCGGGCCGGGCTTGCCGATGCCGACGACTGAGCTCAACCAACCCCACTGGAACACGGCGACGATCACGCCGTAGGTGGCCGCGATGGACAGCAGGTTCATGACGACGGCCTTGAGCGGCACGAGCACGGACCGGAACACGAGGAGCAGCAGCACGAAGCTCAACACGAGCACCGCGAACAGGAACACCGGCAGCCGCGCGCCCATCTTGTCGGCGAGATCGGCGAACGCCGCCGTCTGCCCACCGACATGGACGATGACCGGTGTACCGGCGGTGGCGGCGGGCACGACGTCGGCGCGGAGGTGGTGGATGAGCTGGATCGTGCTCTCGTCCTGCGGTGACCCCTTGGGGATCACGGTGACCAGCGCCGCCTTGCCGTTCGGGCTGGGGATCACCGGGCTGACCTGCGCGACGTCGTGCTCGTCGTGCAGCCGCGCCGCGAGCCGGCCGAGCGTGTCGAGGTCGTGCGGACCCGTGATCTCCGCGGTGACGAGCAGCGGACCGTTCGTACCGGGGCCGAAGCCGCGCGCCAGCAGGTCGTAGGCACGCCGCACGGTCTGGCTCGTCGCCGCGTTGCCGGCGTCGGCGGACCCCAGCCGAAGCGACAGCGCGGGCACGGCGAGCACGAGCAGCACGACGAGCCCGCTGACGGCGACCGGCCACGGGTGGCGTTGCAGCGTGCGGCTCCATCGGGCCCACAGGCTGTGCTCGACCGCGGTGCTCGAGCTGCGCTTCGCGCTCTTGAGGGCGAGCCGGTCCACGGCGCGACCGGCGAAGCCGAGCATGGCAGGCAGCAGCGTGACGGTGGCGGCCATGACGAGCAGCACGGCGAGCGAGCAGCCGACGGCGAGGCCCTGGATGAAGCCGAGGCCGATCACGAACAACCCCATGAACGAGATGACCACGGTGCAGCCGGCGAAGAGCACGGCGCGACCCGCGGTGTTGATCGCGGTCGTGACCGCCGTCTTCGGATCGAGACCGTCGTGCAGGCCGTTGCGGAACCGCGTGACGATGAACAGCGCGTAGTCGATGCCGACACCGAGCCCGATCATGGCGGTGACCTGCGTGGCGAAGTCCGGGATGGAGATGAGGTGGGCGACGAGCACCTCGACCGCGAGCCCGACCGCGATCCCGAACAACGCGATCATGATCGGCAGGCCCATCGCGATGACGGAACCGAACGCGACGAGCAGGATGAGCATCGCGGCGGCGACGCCGATGCCCTCGCTCGCCGGTTGCACGAACTCACCGAACATCGACCCACCGAGCTCGACCTGCATCGTGGACGTGTTCGCGCCGGCGGCGATGTCGCGCATGCGCTGCGCGACGTCCTTCGACACGTCGTTGGCCTTGCGGTCGAACTGGATCTCGCCGTAGGCAACCGTGCCGTCCGGTGCGATCTGTCGCGCCGAGAAGCGAGGATCGAACGGGCTCGAGATGGCGAGCACCTCGGGTTGCTTCGCGAGCTCGCCGATCGTCCGCGCGATCGCGGCCTGCGCGTCGGGGTTGCGGAGGTCGGTCCCGCCCTTCGCGCCGAACACGACCTGACCGGTGTCACCCGGTTGCGCGAAGTCGCGCTTGAGCACCGCGAACGCGGCCGACGAGTCGGTGTTCGGCAGGTCGTAGCTCTTCACGAGCGTGCCGCCCGCGGTCGAGCCGAGGACGACGAACGCGATCGCGACGACGATCCACGTGGCGAGCACGAGGCGACGTCGCTCGTAGCACCAGGCCGCCAGACGCACGAGCACGGTGGGCCTCCTAGAGATCGAGGAGGGCGTCGAGGCCGACGGTGACGCCCGGACGGTCGGCGACCTGCTTCACGGCGAGCAGCACGCCCGGCATGAAGCTCGAACGGTCGGTGGTGTCGTGTCGGATGACGAGCGTCTGCCCGGTCGTGCCGAGGATGACTTCCTGGTGGGCCACCATCCCCTGCATGCGGATGGCGTGCACGCGGATGCCGGCCGGACCCTCGCTGCCACGCGCACCGGGGAGCACCTCGAGCTCCGTCGGGTCGGGCGCCCAGTGCGGGTTGGCGGCGGCCATGCGCTCCACCGTGAGCATCGCCGTGCCCGACGGCGCGTCGCGCTTCGCGTTGTGATGCAGCTCGATCACCTCGGCGGTCTCGAAGTACGGCGCGGCCAGCTCCGCCATGCGCATCATCAACACGGCGCCGATGGCGAAGTTCGGCGCGACGACGCAGTTGCTGCCGGTGAACAGCTCGCGCAACCGGGCGATGTCGCCGTCGTCGAAGCCGGTGGTGCCGGCGACGGCGTGCACGCCGTGCGCCGCCGCCCACTCGAGGTTCGCCCGTGCCGCCTGCAGGTGCGTGAAGTCGACCACGACGTCGACGTCGTCGGGCATGGCGTCGGCGACGGTGAGCCCCTCCACGGTCTCGCCGACATGGGCCGGATCGACGGCGGCAGCCAGCGTGAGGTCGGCGTCGCCGGCCACGGCGGCACACACCGTGGCGCCCATGCGCCCTCCCGCCCCGAACACGCCCACCCGTGGCACGGGCGACAACCTACCGACCCGCGAGGCCGGCGCGGCCGCCTCAAGATTTCCGGGGGTTCGGCCGATCTTTCCGCCATGACCCTTGCACCGCGCCACCCCGTCACCTTCGATGCGGGGACGCGGCGGCTCACCGTCGGCAGCCGCTCCACGATCGTGCCCGACGTGGCCGATCGCAACGAGGCGATGCTGCGCGGCTTCCTGGCCCTCGTCGCCGAGGCCCGCCGCACGGCGGTCGCGTCGGCGACGCAGCTGCGCCAGGACGACATCGCCGTGCTCGCCGAGGTCCTCGATCTCGACGACACCGAGCTCGAGGCGCGCTTCGTGCGCCTGCTCGGCATGTCCGTGGCCGTGGCGGCCGACACCCGGCGCCGCATCGCCCGCCATCGCGCGCTGCTGGCAGCGGCGGGCATGACGGTCGGGCTGTTCGCGGCCGGCACGGCCGCAGCCGCGGCACCGGCGGCCGATTCGACCGTGGTCGTGTCCGCCGCCGTCTCGGCCGCCAGCGTGGCGCCGGCGTTGACGGCGACGGCGACGCCGCCCGCACCGCAGCCGTACGTGGCGCCGCGGATCGAGTCGACGCAGCCGGCTCCGGCACCGTCGTCGGACACCGCCACGACGCCGCAGTCGTCGAACGACGTGGAGATCGGCGACGCGCTCGTGATCGAGCGAGGCACGCCGCCGGACGATCCGAACACGCAGATCGGCGACGCCGTCACCTACGAGCGGTAGTTCAGCTCCTCGTCGAACGGTCCGACGACCGCCAGCGTGCGGGGTTGCGACAGCACCCTGCGCACGACCCGTTGCACGTCCTCCACGGTGACGGCACGCAGCCGCGCCACCTGCTCGTCGACGCTCAGCATCTCCATCGGTGACAGCTCGCCGCGCCCCAGCCGTCCCATGCGGCTGCCGCTGTCCTCGAGGTTCAACAACAGAGACCCGATGAGGTAGCCGGACGCGACCGTCAGCTCGTGTTCGGTGATGCCCTCGGCCACGAGCAACGCAACCTGCTCGTCGACGACCTCGATCGCCTCGTGGGCGCGGTTCGGCGCCGTGCCGACGTATGCCATCACCAGGCCGCTGTCGGTGTAGAGCGACGAGCCGGAGTACACGCTGTAGGCGAGGCCGCGTTCCTCGCGGATCTCCTGGAACAGCCGGCTCGAGAGTCCCCCGCCGAACACCTGGTTGGCGACGGCGAGCGGGAACCGGTCCTCGTCGGTCTGGTCGAAGGCCCGCCACCCGAACGAGAGGTGCGCCTGCTCGGTGGCGCGGTGGAACACGACCTGGGCGACGGGGTCCGCAGCCGGCGCGGTGCGCACCGGTCGCGCACCCGGATCGACGCCGTCGAGGAAGCCGCGCACCTGCTCGACGACCTCGTCGTGCTCGAGTCGTCCGGCGGCGGCGATGACGAAGCTGGCCGGCCGGTAGTGATCGCCGAAGAAGGCGGCGACGTCGTCGCGCGTCATCGCCGCGACGGTGTCCTCGTCGCCGAGCACCTCGCGTCCGAGCGGATGCTCGGGGAACACGGCGTCGGCGAGCAACGAGTGCACCTTGTCGTCCGGCGTGTCCTGGGACAGCGCCAATTCCTCGAGGATCACCTCGCGCTCGGCGTCGACGTCGTCCGCGCGCAACGACGGTTGCGACAGGACGTCGCAGAGGATCTCGAGGCCGAGCGCGTACGCGTCCGCGGGCAGCCGTGTGTAGAACGCGGTGTGCTCGCGCGAGGTGAACGCGTTCATCTCGCCGCCCACGGCGTCGATGGACTCCGCGATGTCGCGCGCCGCGCGCGTCACCGTCCCCTTGAAGATCAAGTGCTCGAGGAAGTGCGACGCGCCGGCCAGCGACGGTGCTTCGTCACGACCGCCGACCGCGACCCAGAACCCGGTCGTGACCGACCTGGCCTCCGGCATCCGTTCGGTGACGACCGGGATGCCGTTGGCCAGGACCGTCCTGCGGACGTCAGGCGTACTCGTGGTGCGGGCGGCCGTCAACGACGACGATCGCCACCGCGCCCACGACCACCGCGACCACGACCGCCGCGACCACGGTCGCCACGGTCGCGCTCACCGCGATCGCGCTCACCACCACCGACCTCGGCCGGGCCGAGGTCACCGAACTCCTCACGGAGCTCTGCGTCGAAGGCGTCCTCGAAGGACACCTCCTCGCGTGACGGACCGCCGTTGCCGCGCGCGCCGCGCTCCTCGCCGCCGCCGTTGCCGGCGTTGGACGAACCGTCGCCGCCGAGCGGGTTGACGGGGCTGAGCGACACCTTGCCGTTCGGGTCGACGTCGTCGACGCGCACCTGGACCTCGTCACCGAGGTCGAGCACGTCCTCCACCTTGTCGATGCGCTTGCCACCGCCCATCTTCGAGATGTGGAGGAGGCCGTCGCGCCCGGGGAGGATGTTGACGAACGCACCGAACTTCGTGATGTTGACCACACGGCCGTCGTAGACCTCGCCGACCTCCGCCGTCGGTGGGTTGAGGATCAGCTGGATCTGACGCTTGGCCTCTTCGACGGCGCCGCCGTCCACCGATCCGATGGTGACGGTGCCCACACTGCCGTCGTCGTCGACGGAGATGTCGGCGCCGGTCTCGAGCTGGATGGCGTTGATGACCTTGCCCTTCGGCCCGATCACCTCGCCGATCTTGTCCATCGGGATCTCGAAGCTGATGATCTTCGGTGCGGTCGCGCCGACCTCCGAACGAGGCGCGGCGATGGCGCTGTTCATGACCTCGAGGATCTTCAGCCGTGCCTCACGCGCCTGCTGCAACGCCTGGGCCAGCACGTCGGCGGGGAGGCCGTCGATCTTGGTGTCGAGCTGCAGGGCGGTGACGAACTCGGACGTGCCGGCGACCTTGAAGTCCATGTCGCCGAACGCGTCCTCGGCACCGAGGATGTCGGTGAGCGTGGTGTAGGTGCCGCCTTCGTAGACGAGGCCCATCGCGATGCCACCGACCGCTGCCTTCACGGGGACACCGGCGTCCATCAGCGACAGCGACGACGCGCACACCGACGCCATCGACGTCGAACCGTTGGACGACAGCACCTCCGAGACGAGGCGGAGCGTGTAGGGGAACTCCTCCTTGCTCGGCACGACCGGGAGCAACGCCCGCTCGGCGAGCAGGCCGTGGCCGATCTCGCGGCGCTTCGGGCTGCCGACGCGGCCGACCTCGCCGTTGGCGTGGGGCGGCATGTTGTAGTGGTGCATGTAGCGCTTGCGGTCTTCGGGTGCGAGCGTGTCGAGCAGCTGGTCCATCTTCGGCATGCCGAGCGTGCACACGTCGAGCACCTGCGTCTCACCGCGCTGGAACAGACCCGAACCGTGCGCGGTGGGGAGCACGCCGACCTCCGCCGACAGCGGGCGGATGTCGGTCGGCGAACGACCGTCGATGCGCTTGCCCTCCTCGACGATGCGCTTGCGCACCACCTTCTTCGTGAGGCTGCGCACCGCGGACTTCACCTCGCCGGCACGGCCCTCGAAGGGCTTGCCCTCGCCGGCGAGCGACTCGACGATGTCCTTCGTGGCCTCGTCGGTGGCGCGGCCGCGCTCGGTCTTGTCGGCGATCGTCTGCGCACGGGCGAGCTCGTCGGTGCCGGCAGCGGCGACGGCGTCGAACACGTCGGGCGTGTAGTCGAGCACGGGCACGTACTCGAGCGGCTCGCGCGCACCCGCCTTCTCGACGAGCTGACGTTGCAGCTCGATCGAGTCGCGGATCCACTGCTTCGCCTCTTCCAGACCGGCGGCGATCACCTCTTCGGTGACCTTCGGCGCGCCCGCCTCGTAGTACTCCGACGCCCGCTCCGTGCCACCGGCCTCGACCATCATGATGGCGATGTCGCCGCTGTCGACCTGGCGGCCGGCGACGACGAGCTCGAACGTCGAGTCGTCACCCTGGTCGTAGGTGGGGTGCGGGGTCCACTTGCCCTCCTGCGCGTACGCGATGCGCACGGCGCCGATGGGGCCGTCGAACGGGATGCCGCTCAACATGAGCGCGGCGCTGGCGGCGTTGATGCCGAGTACGTCCTGCGGGTTCTCCTGGTCGGCACCGAGGACGGTGATGACGACCTGCGTCTCGTTGCGGTAGCCGTCGGGGAACGACGGCCGCAGCGGACGGTCGATGAGCCGCGCGTTCAGGATCGCCTGATCGCTCGGGCGACCTTCACGGCGGAAGAACGAGCCGGGGATCTTGCCGGCGGCGTACATACGCTCTTCGACGTCGACCGTCAGCGGGAAGAAGTCGATGCCCTCGCGGATGCCCTTGGCGGCGTTGGCGGTGGCGAGCACCGTCGTCTCGCCGATGCGGGCGACGACCGCGCCCTGGGACTGCGGTGCCAGCTTGCCGGTCTCGAACGTGAGTGTCTTGTCGGTGCCGGAGATG
>Ga0070741_10005332_pt1 | contig 28666 bp, 23 predicted proteins | sample Coa_R1_4_FD_66440 | JGI IMG/M metagenome (GOLD analysis project Ga0070741, IMG submission 66440) | Surface soil microbial communities from Centralia Pennsylvania, which are recovering from an underground coalmine fire - Coalmine... | ecosystem: Environmental > Terrestrial > Soil > Unclassified ... | reverse complement strand
TCGAAGCGTCGCTATCGGATCGCCAAGGCGATGTCGCTATTGAAAAGAAAGAGCAGGTAGCTTAGAGTTGCAGTCATCGAACCGCTACCTGACCTTCTACTGAGTTCGGGGCAACTTCCTTAAAGGATTTTATGTTTGAGGGATTATTCCAACCACTGCATCTTCTCGTGTACTTCGTATTAGTTGGCGGTCTGATATTTTTTGTTATCAAACGTGCCAATCGTCGGGGGAGACGAACGGATCATTAATTCTTCTGCAAATTAGGACCTTCTATAGAGACCGTAAGGAACGCTTTGATATTTTTCCGCTGTGTGGGTGGGGGTGTGCCCCAATTACGGCGTTCAAATAGTCTAAGACGACGTTTTATCATTTACGTCTCATACCCATTTTGAAACCGTATTGAAGATTCACTCGGTTCTATTGATTTATCCATCTTTCATCTATTTCTGAATTAGATATATAATAGCCGTTCTTGATGCAATCAAATCTTCATTCATAAGTCCCAAGAGGCGCAGGAGGAAAAATGTCTTACGAAGCTCTCGGAATGATCGAGACAAAAGGATTTGTCGGCGCGGTCGAGGCTGCTGACGCAATGGTCAAGGCTGCTAACGTTGTCCTGGTCGGCAAAGAATACATCGGCGCAGGTTATGTCACCGTTTTCGTTCGCGGAGATGTCGGTGCGGTAAAGGCTGCTACAGACGCAGGCGCCGCGGCTGCCCGACGAGTTGGCGAATTGATCAGCGTTCACGTTATTCCGCGTCCGCATGCTGAACTGGACCGTGCACTGGCAAACGCTGGTTACAGCAACGGACATTTGATGGATTCCGGCGCTGCCGCGGGAGAATTGGGCGAGGGTAAACGCGCTCTTTCACCATCCAGCAAGGAAAATAACCGCGTTAAGAGCTAGGCTCTGATGTAGCGCAAGCTTTCCAGCTTGCGCACGTTTAGTCGCCAATCGGTTCAGGCTTAACGTCACAGTTGTAACGGCGTCACTCTGAGCACAGGAAACGGTTATGTCAGCAAACAGAGATTTAGAATCGATACAGCAGGCTCGTGAAATGGTCGAGCGAGCGGCCGAAGCTCAAAAAACGCTCGCCACCTTCAGCCAGGAAAAGATCGACGCCATCTGCGCGGCGATGTCTCAGGCCGGAATAGCCGAATCACTGCGCCTTGCCGAGCTCGCTGTAAAAGAGACGACCTACGGAATCGTCAGAGACAAGCAGATAAAGAATCTTTTTTCCGCTCGCGATGTTTACAACGCCTTCAAGACAATGAAGACAGTCGGAGTGGTTCGCGAGACGGAATCGATTATGGAGATCGCTTTCCCGCGCGGAGTCGTTGCGGCAATCATTCCGTCTACCAATCCGACTTCGACGGCGATTTTCAAATGTCTGATTGCGCTTAAGTCTCGCAATGGCGTCGTCCTCAGTCCTCATCCGTCTGCAGCGCAATGTATTCTTGAATCGACCCGGGTAATGGCTGCGGCGGCAGAAGCGGCAGGCGCGCCTAAAGGCATCATCAACTGCATGTCGATCGCTACTGTCGAGGGCACGGAAGCGTTGATGAAGCACAAAAAGACGGCCGTAATTCTTGCTACCGGTGGCACCGGTCTGGTCCGCGCTGCTTATAGTTCGGGCAAGCCTGCATTCGGGGTCGGCCCTGGCAACGTTCCGGCGTTTGTCGAAAAGACCGCCGACGTGCACAAAGCGGTTAGAGACATTCTGACCGGCAAATGTTTCGACAATGGCACCATCTGCGCGTCAGAGCAGGCAATAATCGCCGACACAGCCATTGATGAACAGGTGAGAAGGGAACTGGCCGCACAGGGAGCTTATTTCCTCGCTTCTGACGAAGCCGAAAAACTCGGCAAAGTCGTGATGACGCCGAACAAGACTCTGAACCCAAAAATCGTCGGTCAGTCGGCCGAAAAGATCGCGGCGATGGCTGGACTCAACGTACCGGCCGGAACACGTTGCATGGTTGCTGAAGTCGGTGGAGTTGGTCGCGACTATCCGTTGTCTTTGGAAAAACTTTCGCCGATTCTGGCTTACTATGTCACGAACGGAATTGAGCAGGGATGTCAGCGCGCAAGCGAAATCCTTCATTTCGGCGGAATGGGCCACACGGCTTCGATTCATACCAGAGATCGCAACGCAGCAAGGCAGTACGGAATCCTGATGCCCGCTGCGCGTGTGGTAGTCAATACTCCTTCGACGCACGGAGCTATCGGTTTTTCGACTGATCTGTCACCGAGTATGACGCTCGGATGCGGGTCGTGGGGCGGCAATGTAACTTCGGATAACGTGTCGCCGATTCATTTGATGGATATCAAGCGAGTCGCGTTCGAAACGCGCGAAGTCATTCCAGATAGTCAGCCGGTTTCAGTTCCGCTTCAGACCAGCGCCAGCCGACCGCAACAGATGGCGGCTTCGGCGACGCTTGATCGTTCTGCTGTTGCGGCATTGGTCGAAAAGTTTTTGGCAGAGAAGAAGATCAGTCCTGAGCCAGTCGCTCAGCCAAAGCCTGAGACTTCGACTGCGGTTCAAACTGAAATGCCGAAGACTCAGGTTAAGCCTTACGCTCCGGTTGAATCAACTCCAACCAATGGGCACAAGCCGGTCGATTTCGTTTCAGAGGTTGATGTCAAGCGCGCCATGGAGAACGGTCAGCGGATTTACATCACTAAGAAGACCATCATTACGCCATCCGCTCGGGATTTAGGCGAGCAGAACGAGATTTTCGCGAAAGTGTAGTCCTGGGAGCGCAGGCATCCTGCCTGCATGTCTCGCTAGGGTTTCCGTTGCTTTTTAATTCGTGCGTTACGGGAGTCATGCAGGCAAGATGCCTGCGCTCCCAGGAAGATTATGTTTTTAGGCAGAGTGGTCGGAACAGTCTGGTCGACAAAGAAGACCGAAAGCCTGGAAGGCATTCGATTCCTGATCGTTCATCCATTCAACCTGAAGAAAGCTACGAATGACGATATTATCGTCGTTGCCGACCGCCTTGGCGCAGGGATCGGTGAAATCGTGATGTGCGCCTACGGAAAGGCCGCAAGATCTGCCATCGGAGATCAGGATATGGCATTGGAGGCCGCCGTCGTCGGTATTGTCGACCGAATGGATTTAACCAACTGCCACTCGGACGAGACAATCATAGCGGCTGAAGAGTTACGCAACGCTGACTAATAAAGAATAATGGACAATCAGGATTTGATATATCAACTCACTCGAGCGGTTTTTAATCGGCTTGGTTCGGGCAGTGATCCCGCAGTTGTCGAAGGAATCGTAACCGACGTTTTCAGAATAGTTGAGCCTTCTCTTAACGGCTCAAAGTCTTCTCAACCCGACCAGGCTTCCGCCGATCGTTTGATCATCTCGGTTTTCGGTTTAGATCATCCTGGCATCGTCGCCGCTGTTTCTTCGATTCTGGCCGAATTCAATTGCAGCATCATCGATATTAATCAGACTGTAGTTCAGAACAAATTCGCGATGGCGATGATCGTCAATGCACGCAATCTCCGCGGCGATATTTCGCAGCTTAAAGAACGATTCCGATCCGAAGGCGACCGTCTGGGCGTGCGTATTTTTGTTCAGCGCGAAGACCTCTTCAACACCATGCATCGGCTTTAGAAAGACCTGCAAGAATGCAATTCACTCAACGCGAGATTCTGGAAACAATTCGAATGACCGAGATGGAGCATCTGGACATTCGAACTGTCACGATGGGAATAAACCTGCGCGACTGCGCCGATTCCGACATCAACCGCGTCTGCGAAAAGGTCTACAACAAAATTATTCGTTACGCCGGTCAACTGGTCGAAACAGTCAATCGCATCGGAGTCGAATTCGGAATAACGATCGCTAACAAGAGAATCTCGATTACGCCTGTAGCGAGCGTCGGTGAGGCCTGCGATAACAAAGATTATCCGCGCTTGGCGCGCACAATAGACAAAGCCGCCGTCGAAGTCGGTGTCGATTTCATCGGCGGATACTCTGCGCTGGTTCACAAGGGCTTCACTCGCGCTGAAGAGATATTCATGGCGTCGATTCCCGAAGCCTTGAGTACGACTGAACGACTGTGCTCGTCTGTGAACGCCGCGACGACTCGGGCCGGCATCAATATGACGGCGATCCGGCAGCTTGGCCAAATCATCAAAGTTACAGCGCAACGCACTGCAGATCGCGGCGGGATTGGATGCGCAAAGTTTGTGGTGTTCGCAAACGCCGTCGAAGACAATCCGTTTATGGCCGGAGCATTTTTCGGAGTCGGTGAGCCTGAGGTAGTCGTCAATGTCGGCGTCAGCGGTCCGGGTGTCGTGAATCACGCAGTCAGAATGGCGGGAGATTGTGATCTTGGAGAATTGTCCGAAATAATTAAACGTACTGCATTCAAAGTTACTCGTGCCGGTGAGCTTGTCGGCCGCGAAGCGGCCCGCCGCCTCGGAGTCGAATTCGGCATCATCGATCTGAGCCTCGCTCCCACTCCGTTGCCCGGCGACAGCGTCGGAGAGATTCTGGAAGCTATGGGTCTGGAACGAGCAGGCGCACCGGGCTCCACGGCGGCACTGGCAATGCTGACCGATGCCGTAAAAAAAGGCGGAGCGATGGCTTCCAGTTACGTCGGCGGCATGAGCGGCGCGTTCATTCCCGTTAGCGAAGATGCCGCGATGATTGAGGCCGCTCAGGTGGGTGCGTTGACTCTTGAGAAATTGGAAGCGATGACCTCAGTTTGTTCGGTAGGTCTGGATATGGTGGCTGTGCCAGGCGATACTTCGGCGGAGACGATCTCGGCGATTATCGCCGATGAAATAGCGATCGGCGTAGTTAACAACAAAACTACCGGAGTCCGCATTATCCCGGTGCCCGGAAAGAAGGTTGGCGAAATCGTCGACTTTGGTGGCTTGTTAGGCAGTGCCCCGATAATGCCGGTTAATCAGTTTAACTGCGCTCGGTTTATCAATCGCGGCGGCCGGATTCCCGCTCCCGTACAGAGTCTTCGTAATTAATTAACCAGCGAGTCCGTCAGTAGTGTCAGTACCAGTCGCCTGCACTCCCTGGTTATTCCCGCACGCAATGTACAATACGCACATAGCTCATCATCGGCCTATCGTGCCTGTATAGGTTTCTTAATTTCACCGAGTCGTAATCGGTAATCAGCTTAAATCCGAAGCGCCCAATAAACCCGCTAATCTGCTCTGGATATATTCCCCATAGCCACGGCTCACCTAGTCGGCCGATAAACTTTGCATGGTTTAATGCAGCTTTGTCAGTGGTAGTACCGTCTAATACCGATGCCAGCAGATAATCAAACACCAGATTCGTTCCGGGTTTGCACAGAATCGATAAACGTTCGAGCGTCTTTTCTACAGCCTCACTCGTTAAGTAATACGTCACACCCAACCACAGAAACAGACTCTTTTCGTTTGGATCGAAACCGTTGCTGACCAGCTTTTCGCCAAAATCTTCGTCCTCGAAATTAACCGGAATAAATCTTACATTCCCCGGAGCGATATTCCCGATTGACGTCCGTTTTGCCAGTTGTGTCGCGGGATGATCCATCTCAAAGATGGTCGCATCCTGAAGCTCGTATCGTCGCCTCAAAGGCATCAGGTCGAACCCTGCGCCCAGCACCACAATCTGTCGCAGACCATCTTTTGCTAATTCGCTCGCAATATCGTCGGCCAGTCTGGCTCTTGTTACCAGAGTTACCTGCGCGCCCGGAGCAAAACGGGAAAACCAAAGTGAATACAGGTACGCAAGTAACCTCGAACGGCCAATCGCCTTGGTCAGGGGTTGTTGCAACAGGTCGGCCGCGTGTGGATCGTTAAGGATCCGTTCCGGCTCAGGCTGAAACTGCTCTATCGCGCGCAGCAGCGCCATCCCTTCGGCCGTTCGACTGTATTCGCTGTTGGATTTCATCCGCTTATCCGATTACACGTTGATCCATTTATCTTTGTGGCGATTCAGATACCAGCAAGGCGTGTAACCAAAGTGAGGAAACAATGAATTTACGCAGGTCTCATCCTGTGTGTCTTTAAACATATATTGGACCCTGCCGTTTTTTTGGGGAACTGCGTAATAGTTTTTGATCGTTACAGTACCGCAGACCTGGCGCGAGCGCGGTATATTGAATCTGGCAGACAGATCGTCGCAGGCATACACAACACAAAATATAACGACAAGAACGATGATTATTCGTCCGATAGTTGCGCGCAGTGTCATCAGGCTTGAAGATACCGTATATCATTAATGCATGAAAGCGAAAACGGTTAATGACTGCCGCGTCTTGTAATGACTGAGTTGCTCTGTTAAATTTATAGATTCAGTAGGTTTAGAAAGAAACTTAATGTCGGCCAAAATCACGGTTATCCTCTTTATCTTTGTCTGTTTTTCAACTGGAGCATTGCTCGCCTGGCTGCCGTGGACGTCTCTTTGGGACGATAACTTCTTCCTGAATTACATCGTCGGCCACACTGGCTGGTCCAGCCTCATTCCTTTTGTTTTAAGTGGCTACGTTCGAGGCGCAATAACCGGTTTGGGAATTGTCAACATATTGATTGGCTTCCTGGAAGTAATGCATTTCGGTCACAGCGTCAGGTCGTTACAGGAAGATGACGTCCGCAGCTAAACCTCCAACCCTCTATCTGGTTACCGACAGACATTCCCTTGGTGGTAGTGATAGAATTCAATCTCTGGTTGATTTTGTGGCTGAAGCCGCGAGTGCCGGCATTGACCTGATTCAAATCCGTGAAAAGGATTTGACGGGTCGCAAGCTGTTTGAACTAACTGACGCGATTGTGAAGAAAGTCCGACCGCTTGGCGCGAGAGTTCTGGTCAACGACCGAATAGATATTGCAATTGCTTGTGACGCTGATGGAGTCCATCTGGCATCGAATTCTATTCCAGTTGAAGTAGCCATGTCGCTTTTAGGTAAGAACAAACTGTTGGGCATTTCAACTCATTCTTTGAGCGATGTTAAAGAAGCCGAACGTGGCGGAGCCGATTTCGTCGTCTTCGGACCCATTTTCGAAACGCCATCGAAAATGAAGTATGGACCGCCGGTCGGGTTGGACTCGCTCTCAGAAGTTGCGGCTAATACCAAACTCCCCCTAATCGCTATTGGCGGAATTACGGAAGAGAATTATCATAACGTTTTGACGCGCGGAGCAAACGGCATCGCGGCTATAAAGATGTTCAGCGAATCTGATTCGTTGAGCGATTTGGTTCGCAGATTGAAGACAACCGCGAATACCCAGTAACAGCTGACACGACTCAGATTTGGATTGCCGATTACCGTCCGCTATTTGAGGAGATAAGACAATGACAGAAATGGAACAGGCGCGACTCGGAATTATTACCAAAGCCATTCAGGAAGTAGCCGAAGACGAAAATCTATCGCCGGAATTCGTTCGCGAAGGCGTTGCTACCGGGCGAATAGTCATTCCCAACAACATCAATCATCCTAAACGCGGCATCGGCATTGGAAAGGGGCTCAGGACAAAAGTCAACGCAAACATCGGCGCGTCGAATTACCATCAGTTGATCGAAGAAGAGATGGACAAACTTCACACCTCCATCCGTTACGGCGCTGATTCTGTGATGGACCTCTCAACCGGCAGCGATCTGGATCTGATTAGAGAAACATTGATCAAAGAATCGATTGTGATGCTGGGCACCGTGCCGATCTATCAGGCGGCGTCCGAAGTTCCAATCACAAAGCTCGATCCTGAATACCTGTTCGATACCATTGAAAAGCAAGCCGTCCAGGGCGTCGATTATATGACCGTGCACTGCGGCGTCACGAAAGAGAGCGTGAAAAAGCTCCGCGGTCACCAGCGAATCGAAGGCATCGTCAGCCGCGGAGGAGCTCTGCTGGCCGCGTACATTGAGCACACCGGAAAAGAGAATCCTCTCTATGACCAATTTGACCGACTCTGCGATATTTTCCTGAAATACGATGTGACGTTCTCACTGGGCGACGGATTGCGGCCGGGAGCAACGGGCGATGCGACTGATCGCGGGCAATTGGCAGAGCTTCTAGTTTTGGGTGAGCTGGTCCAATGGGCTCGCAAGCGCGGCGTTCAGGTCATGGTCGAAGGTCCGGGTCATGTGCCGCTCGACCAGGTTGCAGCCAACGTCCAATTGCAGAAACGTGTCTGCGACGAAGCGCCGTTCTATGTGCTGGGTCCGCTGACCTGCGATGTGGCTCCGGGATACGATCACATTACCGGTTCAATCGGTGGAGCGATTGCGGCGGCGTTTGGAACAGACATGCTTTGTTACGTAACTCCGGCTGAGCATCTGCGCCTGCCCGACAAGCAGGATGTTATCGACGGCGTTATCGCAACAAAGATTGCTGCGCATTCGGGTGATCTGGTCAAAGGCGTGAAACGAGCTAAAGAGTGGGACGACCAGATGAGCGCTTATCGAAAGGCGCTCGACTGGGAAGGAATGTTCCGGCTATCGATGGATCCGGAAAAATCTCGACGTTATAAGATGAGCAGCGAAGCGGCCGGATCACCTGTTTGTTCGATGTGCGGCAGTCTCTGCTCAATCAATATCGATAACGCCAGTCCGTTTGACGCGGAAAACGCTATCCGCCGAGCCGACAGGCACAAGACTCATCACCACGAAGCCATGGAAGCGGCCCAGCAGGAGATGGCCGCCAGCGGCGACTAATCTCGATAAGGCGCGCCGCCTTGGTAAACGGCGGCGCACCTCAACGTATTAGCAGGATCTCTTTAAGCTTTTCGGCGAATATTTGTACTTTCCTCTGCAACTGCATTCTACTGAAAGCGTCTATAAGACAAGCCGCATGCCTAGTGGTAGATATCCGATCTTTGGAATCTCCACGATAGCGTAACTATTATTCGTGAGTTTGGCCGAATAGATGGTTCAGGAAAATCGCGGAAGGCAATCACCTTAAAACAGGAACGTTCAACTTGCTGCGATCTGCGTATTTCAGCGAGCAGCCAAAGGAGACTAAAACTTGAACTTACTTCGAACTATTCTAAAAATCACTGCATTTGCTTCGATGGTATTTTTGTGGATGGAAATTACTTCATCTGCTCAGAGTGTTACTAATTCGGATACGTCCAACGCTGCCGCGGGACAGACGACGAATCAGAACGCAGTCGACATAGAAAACGGTAAAAACGAATTTGGCTTTTGGGCAGGCGGCTCGTTTCATTCGTCGACGAAAATCGGCACAACGCCCGACGCTAAATTTGGCATTTTCGCTCTGCGTTACACCAGAGTTCTCTCATCCGGCGACAGCGCTGTCCTGAAATATGCGGTAGATGTTGTTCCTGCCGCTGTCTTGTCTTTTCCTGACAGTTTTTTTGCGGGACAACGCGATTCTGTCTACAGCGCCGGATTAACTCCCATCGGGTTCCAGGTTAGTTTTAGGCCGAAGAAGAAAGTGCAGCCTTTTGCTGGAGCCGGTGGCGGTTTTCTGTATTTCGTAGACCCGATTCCGGATTTTCGTGGAGCCCAATTCAATTTCACCTTCGACTTTGATGGTGGCGTCCAAATCATGACCAAAAACCATAAAGCAGTCACGCTTGGGTACAAGTTCTATCACGTTTCTAACGGTTTCAGAGGTCAGATAAATCCTGGATTCGATAACAACGTTTTTTATGCGGGATTTTCCATTTTTAAATAATGGCACTTTTGAAACCGGATCGGACGTGATATTCGTTTCCCAAATATTTTTTTCGCCCAGCGGGGGCGTGGCAGAATATGCCATAGTGTGTCACAAAGCTTGAGTTTGGCCATATGACGTCACACGTGTCACAGCACGGTTAAGTTCTTTCGGTTCTATCAATAAGACTGTGACACTTCGCGTGACACCGAGCCGAAGATCCCATATTTGGCCGTATGGTGTCACGCTTCTGTTCTGCGGAGACGGGTGAGCCGATGAGATCCGTAAACGCCCAACAAAGCGGCTTTCTCCTCTTGAAAAGCGCAACCCACTCGCTTACGCGAACGCGCTATTTACCCTGACAAGCTGCCGTTGTATTATCCATACTGACCTGAGCAATTATGGCGTCTCTACCCATCGCCCAAAAAATCAGACATCATTGATGAAATTCAGGGATGAAATTCAGGCATCGTCCCGGAGTTCAAGCAATGCCGCGATGAACGGTCTGCGCCGCACTTGGGTTCGTCTTTTACGACAAGGAGATTTGGATAATGAACCGAATTGGAAAAACTCGAAGAAATAAGCAAAGGAATCTCGCTGTTGCGATAATTCTGGCATTTGGACTTGTGTTCCAGATGCTGGGCGTTGTCACAGCGCAGGACAGAATAAAGAGCATGCCGGGGTACGATCAGTACCAGAAAATGTCCAAAGAGATTCCCGGTTCGGTGAAGATGGGTTCGCTCATCGTCAAATGGAAAGACGACGGCAGCGGCTTCGATTACGTTAAGGACGGCAAGAATTATCATTACGACATTGCCACAAAGGCTGCTACTGAGACAGGAGCCGCGCCTGAAGGTCAGGGCAGGTTTGGTGGCAGAGGTGGGGGGCGCGGCGGTCGCGCCGGAGGACCCGAACGCGGCCGGCAATTCGATTCCGCTGATTCGCCTGACAAAAAGCTCAGGGCATTTTACCGCGATCACAATCTCTGGCTGGCCAATTTAAACGTCACCAAGAACGGCGAAACAGAGTCTGCAACTACGAGTGGGGAATTTGCCGTTACGACGGATGGCAGCGAGAAGACTCGCGTTAAGTACGCGACAGGAAGCTGGGTTTACGGTGAAGAACTCCGTCAGACGACGGCAATGTGGTGGTCGCCGGACAGCACCAAGATCGCTTACTATCGTTTCGACGAGAGCCCGGTGCCCGATTATTACCTGCAGATGCATCAGGTGGATGTTCAGGATCAGCTTGATAAAGAGGCCTATCCGAAAGCCGGAGCGCCAAACCCGATTGTCGATCTGTTCATTTACGACATCAATACAAAGCAACCGATCAAGCTGGACATCCGCAATGGCAAACCATTCGAAAATTCCGTTATCGGTTATTACGCCTACGACATTCGTTGGTCGCCTGACGGAACAGAGCTTCTGTTGAATCGAACGAACCGCAGACAAAACGTTATGGAACTTACTGCGTGTAGTCCTCAGTCTGGTAAATGTCGAACTGTGGTGACTGAAGAATGGCCGCAAAGCTGGGTAACCAACTCGCCAGAGATTCAATTCCTCAAGGACGGCAAACGATTTGTCTGGGCGTCAGAGCGCACTGGCTTCAGGAATCTTTATTTATATGATCTGAGCGGAAAACTGATTTCGACCGTCACCAATGACAATTTCGAAGTGCAGAGCATAGTTGCAATCGACGAGCCGCACAACCAGCTTTATTACATGTCGCACGATGGCGATAACCCGATGAAGTTGCAGCTTCACCGAGTTGGGCTGAATGGCAAAGGCGATGTGCGTCTTACTGATCCGGCCTACTTACACGCCGTTCAGGTGTCTCCCGATTTCAAATATTTCGTTGACGTCGCTCAGACGCACGACATAGCCCCGTTCACCCGTTTAATGGACGCCGAAGGCAAAGTCGTTGCGGAACTGGCAAAGAGCGACATGTCAAAGTTCGAACAACTCGGTCTTAAGAAACAGGAGTTGATCAAATACAAAGCGGCCGATGGCGAAACCGATCTTTACGGTTTACTGAGCTTCCCATCGAATTTTGATCCGAACAAAAAATACCCGTTGCTGGTAACAGTCTATGCCGGTCCGGATACGAACGGAGCTCGCGAAACTTTCTCAACACCCACCCCATTGACTGAATACGGGTTCCTGATTGCATCGCTTGATTCACGGAGCGTGGCTGGTCGCGGAAAGAAGATCACGGATACGATTTATCTGAAACTGGGCATTCCCGAAATGGATGATCAAGCTGCGGGAGTGAAATCACTATGGACTCGAGCCTATGTTGACAAGGATCGCGTCGGTATTTTTGGCACTTCGTATGGTGGGTATTCGTCGGTGATGTGCCTGTTGCGTCACCCTGAAGTGTTCAAGGCCGCGAGCGCTTCTTCTCCGGTAACCGACTGGCGCAATTATGACAGTATCTACACTGAGCGCTATATGTGGATTCCCGAAGAGAACAAGGCCGGTTATGACGCAGGCAGTGCTATGACCTACGCAAAAGACCTGAAAGGCCGGCTGTTGATCTATTACGGAACTTCAGACAATAACGTTCATCCGGCCAATACATTGCAGTTGATCACTGCTCTGCAGAAAGAGAATAAGAGCTTTGATGTGCAGGTCGGACCGGACAAGGGCCACACCGCGGTGAATCAGGATCGTATGATGGAGTTTTTCATCGACAATCTGGTTTTAGCGAAGTAATGTTAGTTAGATGGCAGGGGACGCGGAGGATTAAATGTTTTTCTCCGTGTCCTCTGCGTCTTCTGTGGCAAGTAATTGTTTTGTCGCCGTGTTGCTCTGCAATCTAATCGCAATCAATCTGGAGTTAATCAGCATATCCAGAGCCTGCCGAACCAATGCGGACTGATCGTAAGGGACACCGCTCTTCTGTTCTTCCGCATTCTGAATCAACTCTAAAGCGAGAGCCTGATCGGCCCGAATCTCGACCGTTATCTCAACCGGTTCCTGGCTGTATACCAGCGAACAAGGTGTTATATCTTTTTTGCTCATCTTACCCCTGCCTTAGATTCCCTTGGTGTATTCATTATATCAATTAAAAAAGCAGCCAAAAATCCTGCAAGGTCATCTAACCGGTGCGTCTGTCAGGTAAGACCTCTGTTTAAACTGCCCTGATTCCGCCAGGCACAGCCCGTCTCTTAAGAGGTCAAAAGGAGTCCTTCACGATGCGCAAGACAATACGAATTGCTATTACGGTTGTGATATTTGGAGGAATCGCTTTATTGGCTCTTCATTCGAAGGCATCGGCGAATCTCCAGTCGAAGGGTGTTCAGAATCAGCAGGACGATCTTGATTGTGCAATATCCGAATTCAACGACCGCATTCAGGATCGGTTCAAAGCGGTCGACCGGGATTTTGGTTACAGAAGGATTATTCGGCCATTTGCGCATAATTTCAGGCCAGAGAACGCCAGGGAAATCAAAGATGTTGATGGAATTACAAATGCCGGTCAGACTCTGTTCCTGTATCTGACTGATCTGGAAGTCCTTGGTCCTCCTAACCCGAGCTCAACCGGCGACAAGAACAAAGATGCAAAGCTCAATGATATCTTTATGAAGAACGCGATAAAAGGTCCTGCGCTGATCACCGGCGACCAGAAACTTGTTTCAGATTTACCGACGGTTGCGCAGTTGTGGGAGCCAAGCGCCAAAGCTTTGAAATCATTCGAGCATAATGAGAGTTACGACTTTACTTTGAACGGCTGGAATATCTCCGCCCGCCCGGTTCGAGCAAGTCAGGAATCTTGTATGCAATGCCATTTGAACAGAGCGCCAAACCGCTTTGCTTCAATACCAGTGACGATGACCGTCGATGGCAAACTCATTGAGGATAAAAAACCGGCCGAAATCAAAATCGGTGATCCACTCGGTGTTGTCATTTATGCTTTTAGACGGACTAAATAATGATGGTCGAACCAGAGAGCACAGAAGATATGATTTGTGCTCTCTGAATCCTTCGTTTGAATATCCAGCTAAGCCCCATTCAAAAAACTGCAAAAAGAAAATTATCCGCCGTTCTACATTTGTGACCGGAGTCCGGATGCCTGCGTCTGTTGAGACAGATTCGCTCTCGTAGTTGTTGCCTCTGTAAACAATCCAATCGGAGAACTTTTTACAGGCCGCCGCCTGAAGGAGGGATAGTTATGCCTAAATCGCTTTCAATCATCGACCGCGTTCAAACCACATCACCGTGCACCGCAGATTGGGATTCGATGACAGGAAATGACCAAGTCAGATTTTGCGAACACTGCGCCAAAGATGTTCACAACATTTCAGCAATGACAAGGAAACAGCTGAAGAACTGGTCGCAAAGTCGAATGGCAGATTGTGTTTAAGATATCACCGGTTGCCAGATAACTCTATTCAAACGATGGATACGCCGTCGAGATATCAGATAATGACCCGCAAAGTGTCCCGAATCGCGGCGGGAGCATTCACGGTTGCGCTTAGCCTATCGTCGACGATCATTGCGCAACAATCGAAAGCTGAGCCAGGTACGACTTCCGTGAGTTCGAAGAAGCTTACAGACAGACAAGCTGCGGGAGAAAACGGCAGCTCGATTTCCGGAACTGTTATCGACGCCAATGGAGCTGTGATTGCGGGTGCCTCGATTACCTTAGTTAACCAATCGATTGATGTCTCCTACACCGCCACAACCGATGAAGATGGTATCTTTAAATTCAGCAATCTTGATGTCAGTTTGTATTTAATCAAGGTGGCTGCAAGCGGATTCAAAACCACCGAAGTAAAAGACGTAAATGTAACAGAAGGTAAAGAATTGCGACCAAAAATTAGCTTGCAGGTTAGTGGCGACGGCGCCACTGTAGGTGGCGCAATGATCGTAGAGCCCACCGATCTCTTGGTGCGTGCCGCAAAAGACGACAATCTGGAAGGCTTGAATGTTCTTCTGGATTTAGGCATGGATGTAAACAAAGTCGATGACTTAACCGGTACGACTGCTCTTTATCACGCTGTCGAAAATAATAATAAAGAAATGGTTAGGACGCTGCTTGCTGCGGGAGCAAAAATAAATGGAGTTGAAGCACCTGACGAGGAGGACAAATCAAAACTGGTAATCCATGCGCCGGCACTTCTGGGGATAACCGACAATACAAGCGTTGATCTAGTTGAAGAATTGCTGACAGACGGCGCAGATGTAAATATTAAAGACTGGCGCGGAGATTCCGCGATAATCGCCGCTTCGTATTCAAAGAATTTGCCAGTGATTCTAAAACTTATTCAACTTGGGGCTAATCCCAATGATCGAGACTCCGGGAACAGAACGCCACTGATGTACGCGGCTTCTAGAGGTCAACTGGATATCATTAAAGCTCTGATCGCAGCAGGAGCAGACCCGAATTCTCAGGATACCGACGGGAAAACTGCTCTAGGCATGTCGTTTTTCGAGGAGAACAAAGAAATTACCAAGGCCTTGCTCGACGCGGGAGCTAACCCGAATCTGAAGGAGAACGATGGCGAAGAGGCGCTGGCAAACTTTGTTTTGGCTGATGATGCAGAGCACCTCGTCCCAATGCTTTTGGAAGCCGGTGCGAAAGTCAACGACAGCGATAATGATGGAACTACGCCCTTAATGAATGCAGCCCGTAGCGGCCAATTAATGAGCGTCAAGCTGCTGGTTCAGGCGGGCGCAGACATAAACGCAAAAGATAAAGATGGAGATACGGCTCTGAAGATAGCAATAGCAAGCGATAACAAAGGCAGCAATGCAGATGTGATTCTATTCTTAAGATTGAATGGAGCAACCGAGTAGCGGTCGATAATCTGTTGAATTGTCGGAACAAGTCTTAAGTTAATACGTCTAATATGCAGGCGCTACAAGTCTGTTCGACTTGTTTTCAATTAGCTTGATCGTTGGCTCACTTCCTTTAAATCGGCAACCAGTGACGTGGAGAGCTTTCATGCATAAACCTAAAGGCATCATTGATCGAGTCTATATCGCAAATCCCTGTACAGAAGACTGGGACTCGATGGTCGGCAATGATCGAGTTCGATTCTGTCAGCATTGCGCCAAAGACGTTCATAATATTTCTAATATGACAAGGAAACAGGCCGAAACGCTGGTCCTGAAATCAAACGGCAATTTGTGCCTCAAATATTTTCAAAACCATGACGGCACTCCTGCGACTGCCGAGGATAAGGGAAAGCTTTATCGATTGACCCGTAGAGCGTCAAGACTTGCGGCCGGAGCATTTTCTGTTGCCCTTAGTATATCTTCCGCGGCACTGGCTCAGTCTTCTCAAAGTCAATCGGGAATCTCGGTATCTAAACTGGCGGACACGACTGAAAAGAAAACGACCGAAGATGCGAGCGGTTCAATTTCAGGAACTGTTACAGATCCAGACGGAAAGCCAGTTGCTTTTGCCAATTTATTCTTAATGAACAGCGATGCCTTGCAAATTGACAGAACTGAGTCAGACCAAACCGGTCAGTACACGTTCAATAATGTGCCGTCAGGAATTTATCGTCTGAGAGTAACATCAGTTGTCTTCTCGACAATCGATATACACAACATCAATGTTTCGGCTAGACAAACTACGTTAAGCGACGCGTCGATGGCACAGCGAGAAGTGATTTCTGTTGCTGGCGGTATAGGCATCAGGATGCCATCCGACCTCTTTGTATCAGCGGCCGCTGCTAACAACCTCGAAAGCGTAAAAGCTCTTCTCGAGGTCGGTATGGATGTTAACAAACTCGACGATGGCTTGGGCAAAACCGCTTTATACGAGGCGGTACAGAATAATAATCTGGAGATGGTCAAGCTATTGATTGCCGCTGGCGCCAAGGTGAACGGTGTCATAGTCACCGAACTTGGCTCTGACACAGTTGGTCCACTGCGGTCTCCAGCTTTTTCGGGCATTGGCCAAGACACCAAGCCGGAAATCATCGACTTTCTTCTGCAAGCAGGTGCTGATCCTACTCAGAAGGATGAGAACGGCGTTTCTGCGATCGTAGCCGCAGCTGATGCCGGCAACACCGAGATCTTGAAGAAATTCATCTATCACGGGCTGAACATTAACAGCACAGATTCTGACGGAGATACTCCACTGATGTTAGCCTGCAGCCGAGGAGACCTTGATAGTGTCAAAGTATTGATAGCCGCTGGGGCGAATGTTAATTTGCAAAACGAAAATGGCGAAACCGCGTTGATTCAGGTGGACAATATCACCGACCCGGAAATTGTAAAATTGTTGATAGGAGCTAATGCTAAGCTGGATACGACGGATAATACCGGACGGACTGCACTGATTGCGGCCGCATCTGTCGAAAATCCGGGGATCTTGCAGTTGTTGATTGATGCCGGATCGGACGTCAATGCGGCTGACGAAGATGGGATGACGACGTTAATTGCCGCTGCTCAAGCGGGTAAATTAGAGAATCTGAAGGTGCTGTTAAATAACAACGCAAATCCGAATTCGAAAGACAAGGAAGGCAAGACCGCAATTGATTACGTAGTTGCTGAGGAGGCTGAAAATAAAGATGAGATTATTCAGCTATTAAAAGCCAATGGCGCAATTCAAACAGAGGCGGCCACCTTAAACGTCAGGAGACATTCTCGTGTCAGAATTCGCTAAATGCCTGAATCGTATTGGAGTTCGTTCGCCTTGCAACGCCGATTGGGAAGAAATGCAGGGGAATGACCAGATCAGATTCTGCAAACATTGCAATCTAAGCGTTCACAATTTGTCGGCGATGACCAAAGAGAAGGTCTTGCAATTGGTAGCTGCCTCGGAAGGCCGTTTGTGCGTCAGGTTCCATCGATTACCTGATGGGAGCATTAAGACAACCGACAATCCAGGTTTAGGACTCCAAGTGAGTCGCAAAGTTTCTCGAATTGCCGCCGGAGCCTTTACGGCGGCGATGGCTTTATCAACTGCCGCAGGTACATACGCTCAAAATGCTCCGCAACGGAATAGCCAAACACAAGCGCCAGACTTGAACAAAGCGGAAGATTCTGCCCGTCAGGCGGACTTCGGTGTTTTGACGGGTGTCGTGGATGACGTTAATGGCGCTGTGATAACGGGGGCTTCATTAACGCTTACGAATAAAGAGACCGGTCAAATCATTACCAGTAATACCGGTGAGAACGGTGAGTTCAATCTGAACCTCGGGGCCGGTAATTATGTTCTGCATTTGACGAGCCCGGGATTCAAAATTGCCACTTTACCCAATATCGATATTGCAAAGGGATTGGAGAAGAGAATCAACGTTACCATTGAGGTGGGGTCATTGATGGGCGATGTTGTGATGATTGCGAACCCTCAGATCGGTAGTCCTGTTGGAAAAATGGGAGAAACTCTTGTTCCTCCACATCAACCCAACCTCGGGATCAGTCAGACTCAGGACAACCTGTCCGCACGATCAGGCTACCGATCGAATGGTGCCGTAGTTATACCACAAGCGGGCTCGTTGAAACTCGTTCTGCTGGATACGAACGGCGCGGTCATCGGCGGCGCTTCGGTTATCTTAACCAAATCGACCGATCAGAAAATAGAATCCCGGACGAACAGCGATGGCATGCTTGACCTGAAACCTCTAGCAGTCGGGCGGTACATCCTGGAGCTGAAAAGTCCCGGATTTGATAGGGTCATTTTACAGGACGTCCTCATCGAGCCAGGGGCAGGTACAGTGCTGGCAATAACGATGCAGGTTGGTGTGGGAACTATGGGGGTTTTGGCATTGGCTTCGGATATTATTCCCATGCTGCCAAACGCCATCGAAGATCCGTCAGCGCACATCAATGATGTTGATAAAAGAACTGGCCTGACGCCGCTTGCGAAGGCTTTATCTAATAATGATGTTGATGAAATCAAGAGATTGTTAGCGGCCGGGGCTGACGTCGGTGTTCGAATCCATGATGGCCGAACCGTTCTAATGACTATTAATGAGCGGACCAAAATAGAAGCAATTCGTGAGCTACTGTCTGCCAAACCGGATTTAAGCTCGAAGGACTTGAACCTGCAGACCTCACTAATGATTGCTTCGAAAATAGGCCGGGACGATATTGTCGAGGCCTTTATTGATTCGCCTGGGAAAAGCAAAGATATTAATACTTCTGATTATCTGGGCAACACCGCACTGATATATGCCGTGGCTAGCAAGAAATTTAATACGGTAAAGATTCTTACAGCCGCCGGTGCAGACCTTAATATCAGGAATGTATACGGCGTCACGGCCCTTGATTACGCCCAGGGCAATGATGATAAGGAAATGATGGAGTTTCTAAAAGCTCACGGAGCGATTCAATGATTCGTCGCGCAAGCTAATGAGTAGTTTTATCAACTTTCCAGGGCTCAATATTCATTATTGAATCCTTCAAAAAAATTTGCGCCCAATTCTACATTTGTGACCTGAATCTCGGCACCTGCGTCTATTAACACAGATTCTCTCTCGTAGTTGTTGACAGGTAACATAACCAGAAAAAGGGAAATTTAAATCATCGGCAGATGCCGAATTGGAACTGCTATGCCCAAACAACTGTCCATTTTAGATCGAGTCCAAATCACACAGCCGTGTACTGCCGATTGGGATTCGATGATTGGGAACGATAAAGTTAGGTTTTGTGAGCATTGCGCGAAAGACGTGCACAACATCTCCAGAATGACCAGAGCGCAGGCGTTACTGTTGATCGCAAGATCGGAAGGTAGGCTATGCCTGAGATATCATCGGTCGCCTGATGGTTCCGTCGCCACGGTTGATCGGCCGGCCAGATTTCATCAAATCTCCCGCAAAGTCTCGCGAGTAGCCGCCGGGGCTTTCGCTGCCGCGCTCAGTCTTTCGTCAAATGTTACCGCGATCCAACCTGATTTTAAATCTACAGAGATCAAAACAAATGGAAATCTACATAGCAAAAAAACGCTGAGAAATCGTACCATTGTCGGCAACAACGTATCAGGTACTGTCAAGGACGGGGCCGGGCGTGCGGTGCCCGGAGCCGAAATTACTCTTACTGGTGCAACACTAGGATCAGAATGGGTGGCGCTAGCAGATAAAAACGGCGAATTCTCATTTAATGAGGTTGAGCCTGGAATATATGTGGTGGTTGCATTTGCAGATACCTTCGACTTGTATCAGCAGGACAATATCGAAATCTCTGCAAGCGGAGCCAAAAACCTGGCCGTTGTTCTACATCTTACAGAGAAGACAACAATACGACTTGGTGGTGTCTTAACGCTCGAGCCCAAAAATTTGCTTGTCCTTGCAGCAATGAAAAACGACCTTGGAGGTGTTAGGTCCCTTCTGGATGTTGGTCTGGATGTGAATTCAATTGACGATGCCACAGAAAGGACTGCTCTGCAGGAAGCTGTCGGAAACAACAACTTGGAGATGGTTAAATTGCTGGTGTCAGCCGGGGCAGGTGTAAATGGCGTTATGGCTCCGGCAAAGGTCGGCAAAAATGAAAATGTTCTCAAGGCGATACCTTTAAACGCTATAAGCGGCGAGACCAGTGTAGAAATTGTGGATCTTCTTATAAGTGAAGGTGCGGACGTTGGACTGGCAGAATGGGATGGACGATTCCCACTGTTGACTTCCTCCGGTATCGCGAAGCCTGAAGTAATAAAAGAGCTCATCAGCAGAGGCGCTGACGTTAATCAAGACGATGGCAGTTTTACGCCTTTGATGTATGCCGCCGTGGGCTTTGTCCCTGAGAATTTGGACGTGCTGATAAAGGCGGGCGCCGACGTTAATCATCGAAATGACGCCAATTCAGCGCTAACATTGACGATATCCGAGCACAAGGTGGAAGCGTTCAGGATATTAATAAACGCAGGCGCAAAAGTTGATTTTAAGGATGAATTTGGCACCGCGCTGATGATGGCGGCGGATGAGAACGATCCGGTTTTTGTAAAACTGCTTATAGAAAAAGGCGCTCCAGTGAATGAAGTTAATAATGAAGGACTCTCGGCGCTTATGGTCGCGGCCGAATACGATAATTTCGAAAACGTAAAGATGCTCATTAGTGCAGGGGCTAACGTGAATCAGAGAGATAAAGACGGCAATACCGCACTTTCGCGTGCCTTAAGGAAACGCATCGCAGCTGATAAGAGCGACGTTGTTCAATATTTACGAGAGCACGGAGCCGTTTATTGATTCATAACGCAATTTAAATCGGTATGAAATCGGAACAAGTTGTATGTATAGGCGCTTAGTGGTAATAGTCAGATTAGATATCTGGCCTTATCGACTTTTACTCTGCCGCCGTTTATCCCCTCGCCAATGATCTGGCCACCTCTAAAGTCGCATTAATCTCGTCCGCATTGTTATAGATATGAGCCGATTGCCGGACGCCTTCGTCGCCCTGTGATCTGACACGGATCTTCTTTTTCTCCCACAAAGCATCCTGTATCTGAGCGCCCGTCACTCCTTCCATTCCCCAGGTCACTATCGCGCAAGCCATCGCCGGATGCACTGATGAATAGATCTTCGCTCCTTTAATTTCTTGCAAGCCGTTTCTTAACTGGTCGGCAAGATCGAGGTCGTGTTTCTGGACTCGCGCGGAACCAATCTTCAGGTGAAAATCTAGTGCGGCGTCCAAACCTACCAGCAGAGACAGGTTGCCAGTCCCGTTCGCCATGAATTTAACAATGCCGTCTGCCGGATTGTGGTTGTCCCATTGAGTGCTGGCAAGACTCGGCCAGACATCATTCCATCTGCCATCTCTAACATACAGCAACCCGTTGCCTACCGGCGCAAGCAGCCATTTGTGTGGGCTGGTCGCGTAGGCATCGCAGCCAATATCTTTGACGTCGACTTTCAAATGGCCAACCGATTGAGCGCCATCTATAAAGGTGAAGATGCCACGCTCGCGACCGAGCTGGCATAGTTGTTTCACCGGCAGGACAACTCCGTATTTGCTGGTGATGTGCGGCACGGCGATGACCTTTGTGCGCGGAGTAATCGCTTTCGCGAATGTCTCAACTACAACATCAGGATTTGGCGTCGGAATCGGTATGGGCAGTTTCTTGACGACTATACCCTGACGCTTTTCGCGCAGATCCCAGCCGCCTTTGCCGCTCGGGTGTTCCTGGTCGGTCAGCAGGACTTCGTCGCCGGGTTGCAGATTAAGACCGGCGGCAATGAAGCTAATCCCCATAGTCGCATTCTGTGTCAGGGCAATCTCGCGCTCGCTGGCGTTTATGATGGAACCTGCCTTTTTTCGAAGCTCTACCTGCGGCTGGTATCCCGCAAAATATTCTGGATGACCGGGTTTGTAATCGAAATGAGCCAGCGTCTCTTCGATCTCGCGCATGTGGTTCGCAACCGCTTCCGTCACCTGTCGCGGTCTTGCTCCCAGCGTGCCTGTATTAAAGTAAGCCTCATCGGGAGGAATCAGAAACTGTTGTCGAATCCATCGCCAATAATTCGGATCCGCTTGGCTCGGCCAAGACTGCTCTTTTTGAATCGATTCGGCATACACGGAAGATTTTGCGAAGGGAAGAAGGCTCAATCCCATCCACCCCTGGAAAAGGCCCTGGAAGAAGCTGCGGCGATGAATCATCGGTTTTTCCTCGCGGTTGATTTGTTGACAACAGGACTCAGGTAAAAGAAACGGACAGTCTATATTCGCGCTTCCTGGAATAGTTGGCAATATAAAAAGTCAGTCACAGCAAAGAACCTTGCGGATATCTTTCCGACAAGGTCGTCCGCTCACTCTTTTTTATTACCGCTCGATCTCAGTACTTGTGCAACCGCCACTAACAACGTCTCCGCGGTGTAGGGCTTTGGCAGGAACTTCTGAACATTTGGCAGGTTGGTTTCAGTTGTCTTGCCATTTCCCGGAAGACCGCTCGCCGCAATGATTTTGATGTCAGGGTTCATTTTGTGCAGGGCTCTAATCGTTGCGGGACCGTCCAGATACGGCATCATCATATCGGTTAAAACCAGCTCTACGTCGTCACGATTTTCGGCGTAAATTGCGATCGCCTCGGCGCCATCATTAGCGGTCAATACTTTATACCCGTAAGTCTCCAGCGTGCCTTTGGTTATCTGTCGAATCGCGGCTTCGTCGTCAACCACCAGAATAACTTCGCCATTCCCGGCCGGTAAGTCAGTGTCCGATTCCATTTCTTTAATCTCGTAGGATTCAGCGGCCGGCAAATAGATTTTAAATTGAGTCCCTTTACCTGCTTCGCTGTATACGTTTATGAAACCACCATGTCCTTTTACAATTCCAAGTACGGTTGAAAGACCCAAACCAGTGCCCTTGCCGTGTTCCTTTGTTGTAAAGAACGGCTCGAAAATTCTGGTTACGATGTGATCCGGAATCCCCGTTCCAGTATCAGATACTGTGATTAAAACAAAGTTGCCGGGCCGAGCATCCAACTGCATCTGAGCGTAGGTTTCATCGACAGAGGCGTTCCGAGCTTCAATCGAAAGCTTGCCACCCTGTGGCATCGCGTCCCGCGCATTCACGCACAGATTCATCAATACCTGATGCAGCTGCGTTACATCGCCCACAACCGGCCACAGATCTTCGCCGGTCTTGTAAGAAAGCTGGACCGACTTCGGCAATATATCTTTCAGGATCTTTGCAATTTCTCTGATCAGATAGGTGGGCGGCAGCGCGACTTTTTCGCCTTCGGCTCCACGGGCAAAAGACAGAACCTGCTTGACCATGTCCGAGCCTCGCTCGGCGCTGGTCGCAATGGTTGCAAGCAGGTTTCTGGTTTCCTCGTCCTTTATCTTTAGTTGAAGCAGGTGAGTCGCCATCAGAATCGGTGACAGGACATTGTTCAGGTCATGGGCGATTCCACCGGCCAGCGTGCCGATGCTTTCCATTCTTTGCGCCCGAAGGAACTGTTTTTCCAGTCTCTTTTTGCTGGTAGCATCGGTGTTCGTGATAAGGATCGATTTTGGATTTCCGTTGTCGTCGCGAACAAGAGTCCAGGTGCTTTCAACAATCAGGTCGCGACCATCTTTAGTGACCTGGTGGATCTCTCCCTTCCACTCTCCCTTTTCGTGCAAAACCTTATCAGCATTATGCAGTTCGTGAGTGCGCCCCTGGTAAATCAAATCGTAGATGCTTTTATTCAGCGCCTCTTGCGCAGTCCAACCGTAGATGCGTTCTGCGCTCTTATTCCAGAAAAGGACGTTATGTTCCAGATCACGCACCAGGATCGCGTCTTGCGAGTGGTCTAATAGCGCTGCCTGTTCCGCCAATCGCTCTTCGTCCAGTTTACGCTCTGTAATATCATTGCGGAGTGCAACGTACTGGTATGGCTTGCCTTCAGCGTTCAGGAAGGGAACAATCGTCGTGTCGACCCAGTAATAGGAACCGTCTTTTGCCCGGTTTTTGATTTCGCCCCTCCAGACTTTTCCACTGGCAATCGTAGTCCACAGGTTGCGAATGAATTCCTTTGAATGATAACCGGAATTTATAATGCGATGATCCTGCCCCAGCAACTCTTCGCGACTGTATTTTGAGATCTGGCAGAATTTATCGTTCACATAATTTATGATTCCGCGTTGATCGGTGATTGCCACGATCGAGGATTCGTCAAGAGCAAACTTGATGTCTGCCAGATCCTTTCGAGATTTGTCGAGAGCCTCGTCTGATCGTCTGTGCTCTGAGAAGTTCCGGAAAGAAACAATGATGTTGTCGTGTAAAGAAACAAAGCTCACTTCCAACGCCAGGGATAGCGACGCTAAATACCATTCGAATGCCAGGAGATTTCGGGTCGCCTTGAATTCTTCCAGTTTATCAACAAAATAATGCCCTTCAGCATGTGGCAAGGAAATCCATAAAGGATCTCCCACGATACTGTGGGCCTTTTGCAGAAGACGAAGAGCTTTGTCGTTTATTCGCAGACATTTGCCGCTGGAATCAACAAGAACATAGCCATCGGTAACTGTGTCAAGGATGGAAAATACAGATTCTTCCAGGGAAACGTTCATGTGATCATTTAGGTCCTGTCGCGTTCCGCCATATGCCATAAATCACGATTACCAGTATACTCAAATCGAAGGATGACCGACTGATGATCCGCAGTAGAATACTTTTCAGAATGCCTATAGTAATTATAGGGCAATGCTTGGAAGATGCAATTGAAGAAGTATCTTGGAATGCGATCAATCGCGATCTTTACAATTCTCTTCCAATCTGCGGTCCCGAGACAACGAAAAGGTCCTGGCGGAGAATTTCCTGGTGGCGCTTCGATGGCCATCTAACTGTGACATCAGATGGCCGAATTCGGGCCAATTGAGGTGGTGTCACGCCAGGTGTCACAGTGCTACTGATAGATAGCAAAGAGCTTACACCAACTGTGACAGTGTGACACTAGTTGGCCAAATTCAAATAGTTATAGCATGGTTTGCCACAATCGTGGCGCGGACTTTAGTCCGCGCAAGCTCTAAATCTTTCAAATCAAGAGAAACAGGCCCTTACGCTCCAGGTTTCATTGCGCGGCTTACCTTTAGCCTCGGTAGATCAATGACTTGCGCGGACTGAAGTCCACGCCACGATTGCCGCGAATGTTTAGATTTTAATGCTACTGGCCGTCCTGAGCTACCAAAACAGGACGTCCCGCGTATCTTTTTAGAAATCGTGTTACCGAACCGAGCTGGGTTATCTTGGAATCGCTGTGACCTTTTGCCCCAAGAATAATCAGATTGGCGCCCCACCTCTCCGATTCCGTCAGAATCGCTTCTTCGGGCGTCCCTTCAATAATCGCAGTGCTTATTTCCAGCGAATGGTGATTTTGCGAATTGATTATTGAGATAGCCTGATCAATCGCAATTTTCGCCAGATTAACGCTGTCCGCCTTGAGCTGAATCTGCAGATCAGACTTCGGCGTACTCAGGCGTGAAAGAGATTGGGGCATCATTTCGACAACTGTGATTATTCTCAACTCGGTGTGGTCCGGCCACTGTCTTGCCGCAATTCGCTGCGCAGCCAAATCGCTGTACTTAGAGCCATCCGTGGCGAGCAGAAGTTTCATTTCGATCCCGAGTTCTGGGTACCTAGAGCGATCACTGACGCTGTATACGACTAAAATGAAAATGCTCTAGTCGGCTGAACAGTTAGCTGCCGATACTGCTGCTGGTCTCAATGGTCTTGCTATTAACACCGGACAAGGCGCCTGACGTAAAACGCGATCTGAATTCGAACCGAACAAAGCATTGACTCCATGACCGGCGCCGTGCGCACCCATAGAGATCAGATCTATCTGGTAGTCAATCGCGTAAGACAGAACCTCGCGATACGGATGTCCTTCGCAGACTGAAGTTTTAACGTTAGTCATTCTTCGCGGGGCAGGCGGCACCGCGCCACTCAAACGGCGGACCGTTTCGCGGAAATCAGTTTCCAGCGCAACCGGCAGTTCTACGGATGTCCTGCCCGAAAACATATGCCTTGGGGGAAGCACGTGGAGCATATGGATTTCCGCGTTATGCCGCTCTGCGAATGACAGCGCATACCGCAAGGCAATCTCGGCATCGTCGGAAAAATCATAAGCGACCAGGACTCGCTTCAGATCTATTCGGTTCGCGCCCGGTCCAACCCAGTCCCGCTCAGCTTCGTGTGTCACCAGAACAGGGCATGGCGCTGACCTGCAAACAGCCTCCGCTGTCGATCCTAGCAACGTTGCGGCCAGTGGCCGCCGGCGAGATTGCATAACGATCAGCTCCACTCGTTTTTCCGCCGCTATCCGGCTGATCTGTTCCGCCGCCTCGCCTTCGCGGATCAAACCTTCCCACTCGATCTCTCTGGTATTTCCAAAACGCAGACATCGCTCCACTTTATCGTCGATCAAGCTTTCGATATTGCGCCGCTCTTCTGTTGTCACACAACTGAGGGATTCGACGCAGTTAACCAGATAAAGCTTGGCGTCGTACGACAATGCCATCGCGGTTGCGTAAAGCAGAGCTTCATTTGCCCTCTGCGGCAGGTCAAATGGATATAAAATGCTTTTAATTCCGATCATGGGCACTCAGCGAGCTCTCTTTAACCTACGAATGCCCTAATAGAGCAATGGTTATGCCGTCTGTAAATCACTGAAAATAAGGTCAGTAATGACTCAAATGCGGGATTTCGCGATTTTCAGGAGATGTTTCGGGGAAAACTACGCACTAGAGGGAGGTATATTTATGAGAGACTCACCGCACATAAAAGTGGCCTCTGCTCGGATTGGGTGGGAAAGAGTTTTCTGTTTTTATCACTTCTTCAAACGATAACGAAGTTGATCGCGCGAAATGCCCAATAACTCCGCCGCGCGCGTTTGGTTGCCGCCACTTCGCGACATCGCCTGCTGTACAAGTGAAGCCTCAAGTTCATCAAGAGAGATTCCTTCGGGCGGAAGCTGAAACACCTGTGGCGCATCGGCTGGCTGATTGGTGCTTGAAGGCGCGCTCGGTTCTTCAAAATGTTTTGCTATTTCCGCGGATGTTTCAGAGGTTAATCCTCGCGGCAAAAATCTGGCTGAGATTGTATTTCCATCCTCCAGAATCATTACGCGTTCGACTACGTTCCGCAGCTCTCGAACGTTTCCCGGCCACGAATATTGTTTGAAGATCTCTCGGACTTCTGGTGATATTCCCGAGACGTTTTTTCGCAATTGTTTGTTGAAATGGGCAATGAACGACTCAGTCAAACGCAGAATATCATCGCCACGCTCGCGTAACGGAGGCACGTCGATCTGGATAACAGAGAGTCGGTAATATAAATCCAGGCGAAATTTGCCGGTATTGCTTTCGGCTTTCAGGTCTCGATTGGATGCGGCAATCACCCTGACATCAAGATTAATGTCTTTAAGGCCACCGACGCGTCTAAAACGCCGTTCTTCAAATACGCGAAGAAGTTTTGCCTGCAGTCCCAGCTCCAGCTCGCCAATCTCGTCCAGGAATAACGTGCCGCCTTCTGCCTGTTCGAATAATCCTTCTTTGCGCGCTTTGGCATCAGTAAATGCGCCCTTCTCATAGCCGAAAAGCTCGCTCTCAATCAGAGTGCCAGGCAGAGCAGCGCAATTGATTGCGACAAACGGACCGGCAGCGCGGTGCGAAGCATAATGGATAGCCTGGGCCAGCAGATCTTTGCCGGTTCCCGATTCGCCCTGCAACAGCACGGTCGAGACTTCGCTCTCGGCGACTTTGCGCGCCAGCATTTTCATTTCAGCAATAGCGTCGGACCCGCCCACGATCTGGTCAAAGCTGAATCGGCGCGCTCGCTCCTGACGAGCTGTCCCGACTTCTTTACGCAATCTTTGAGCTTCGATGCCATTGCGGATTCGCACCTGAAGCTCGTCCAGATTTATTGGTTTGCTGACGAAATCATACGCCCCGCCGCGGAGTGCGGATACGGCGTCATCGACGAGAGAACTGGAAGAAACCATGATTACAACCGCTTGCGGGTGTCGTCGTTTGATTTCTCTGAGGGCATCCAGTCCGGAGCCGTCCGGAAGATTGATATCCTGCAGGACCACCCCTGGTTGCTCAGCGTCGAATGTCGTTAAGCCATCGGCCACTTTGCCGGCTTCGACTACCGAATAACCCCACATCTGAAGCGCCTGGGATAATGTCCATCTGATGGTCTGGTCGTCATCAACTATTAGAATCTTTTCTTTCATTCATTCGCCCTAAGATACCAAGCTCGCCAAGGTCAGCGTCGAGTCCACAGAGGTTACAGGCAAGAGCCGTTCACAAGAATAAGACCGACAGGAAACCGAGCTTTGTTTCAGCAACAATTACATTATAAAAGAGTTGAGCTGTCGAACGAAATACCTTTGTCATAAGGCAGAGGAGAAATACTGTCGCGTAAAGTTGAAAACGTCCGGCCAAATGTTTGTCCGGTTGAGACGGACATGCAGTCAGTTATTGGCCGGACGGTAAACATAAGATCGACGTTTGGTAAAGAGACCCGCGTTGAAACGCGCTACTGAAGGTTGGACATTTGATTTGCCCGAAGGGCAAGAAGTTAATAGCCGTGGGCAAAGCGAAGCGACGCCCACGGAAAGGATAGATAAGATTTTCCGACCCTGA
>Ga0070741_10005331_pt1 | contig 28668 bp, 30 predicted proteins | sample Coa_R1_4_FD_66440 | JGI IMG/M metagenome (GOLD analysis project Ga0070741, IMG submission 66440) | Surface soil microbial communities from Centralia Pennsylvania, which are recovering from an underground coalmine fire - Coalmine... | ecosystem: Environmental > Terrestrial > Soil > Unclassified ... | reverse complement strand
ATGGTGCCGCTGGCGCCGCCGCGCTACATGCCGGAGTTCGGCTTCACGGACACGATCGTGCACGCGCAGTCGTACTACGCGTTCCAGAACCCGAAGATCGTGAACCAGTACGCGGCGATGCCGAGCCTGCACTTCGGCTGGGATCTGCTGGTGGCGATCGCCATCGGCGTGAACGCGCGGGTGCGGCCGCTGAAGCTGGCCTCGATCGTGATGCCGTTCGTCATGCTGAGCGGCATCGTGCTGACGGCGAACCACTACTTCCTCGATGCGGCTGCGGGCGCCTTCACGGCGATGCTCGGCCTGGGCGTCGCGTTCGGGGTGCGGCGCCTGGTGCACCGCAGCGACGGCGTGTTCGGCTTCATCACGTAGGCGCCGGATCCCGCTAGCGCGGGTGATCAGTTATTGACCGGCCGAAGATGCCCGGTGTATCCTGCCGCCCAGGAAAGGAGGTGATGCGGATGGACTTGAGTAGTTGCGAGGCCTGTGCGCCGAGCACGATCCGCACCACCTCGGGGGCTGCCCGCTAGGGAGTCCTCCGGGGGCGGAGGCGCCGGGCGCAGGCCTGGCAACAGACACGATTTTGGCCCGGCCAGCACATGGCCGGGCCAAATCTATTCTCCGGGTACGGGGTACTGAGGCCCGGGGGCCGGCTCGGGCGCCGCATGCGCCGCGGGTCAGGGACGGCGGACGACCGCGGCGATCTGTTGCAGGTGCTCGTTGCGATGGCGGGCGCGGTCGGCGATGCGCGGGATGACATCGAGCGACGGGCCGCCCTGCGGATGGGGAAAGCGCGCCGCGACGCGGTCCGCCGCTTCGGCCGCGTCGATGGCCTCGCGCCGCACGTGGTCCGCGGGGAGCGCGCGCCACTGGCCGGCGCTCGCGGCGTTCACGTACTCGGAGACGACGCGGCCGCCGACCTGGGCGGGGGTCTCGATGTCGAATGCGCCGCCGCTCTCGATGAAGCTGGTGAGCAGCGCGGCCGCGTAGCGGTCCCACCAGGCGAGGTGGGCGAGCAGGGAGCCGAGGGTCCAGCCGTCAGCCACGTCCCGACCGAGCTCGCCGGGGTCGAGCGCCTCGATGAGCTTCCGCAGCTCCCCGCGCGAGGCATCGTTGCGGGCCGGGTGGCCCGGGTCGGCGGGCACGCGGTTACCGACGCTTCTTCGGCGGCAGGGACTCGAGGTAGTCGTGGATCGCCTGCGCGGCGCGGCGGCCGTCGGCGAGCGCGGTGACGACGAGGTCGGCGCCGTTCACGTTGTCGCCGCCGGCGAAGACGCCGGGGCGGCTCGTCATGTACGTCTCGGGGTGCACCTCGACGAGGTTCCAGCGGTTCGTCGCGATGCCTGGCGCCGCTTCCTTGATCAACGGGTCGGCGTTGTAGCCGATGGCGATGGCCACGGTCTCGGCCGGGATGACGAACTCCGAGTGGGGCACCGGGATCGGGCGGCGGCGTCCAGACTCGTCCGGCTCGCCGAGCTTCATGCGCTGGCACTCGACGCCGGTGACGTGGCCGTTCTCGCCAAGGAAGCGCAGCGGGATCGTCAGGAACTCGAAGCGCACGCCCTCATCGCGCGCGTGCTGGCGCTCCTCCTGGCGGCCGAGCATCTCCGCCTCGGTCCGGCGGTAGACGCAGGTGACGTGCTCGGCGCCGAGGCGCACGGCGGTGCGCACACAGTCCATCGACGTGTCGCCGCCGCCGATGACGACGACGTTGCGGCCAATCTCGAGCGGCTCCCGCATGTCCTCCGGTAGCTGGTCTTGGCGCAGGTTGCCGCGGACGAGGAACTCCGTCGCTGCGTAGATGCCGGCGTTCTCCTCCTCGCCGGGGATCGCGAGCCGCCCGCCGACGCCGGCGCCGGTGCCGACGAAGACCGCGTCGTAGCCCTCGGCGAACAGCTCATCGACGGTGATGTCCTTGCCCACCCAGGTGTTGCCGATGAAGCGCACGCCGAGGCGGTCGAGGTACTTGAGCTTGTCGGACAGCACCGTCTTGCTGAGCTTGAAGTTGGGGATGCCGTAGAGGAGGATGCCGCCCGGCTCGGGCCAGGCGTCGTACATCGTGCAGGCATGGCCCTGCTTGGCCAGCTCCTCCGCGACGGCGAGCCCGGCGGGGCCGGCGCCGACGATGGCGACGCGGAAGCCGCTGGGCTCGGGCAGCAGCGGGATCGGGATGCCGGTGGTGCGGCGCTGATAGTCGGTGACGAAGGCCTCGAGCTTGCCGATGGAGACCGGCGGCTCCTGGTGCATGTCGGGGCGGATGGCGAAGGCGACGACGCACTCGCCCTCGCACAGGCGCTCCTGCGGGCAGAGGCGCCCGCACAGCTCGGGGAGGTTGCTGGTCTCGCGGAACTTGTTGGCGGCGCCGATGACGTCGCCCTGCTCGAGCAGCGATAGCGCGCCCGGGATGTCGTTGTGCACGGGGCAAGCTTCCTGGCAGGGCGCGGTGGGGCAGTGGAGGCAGCGCATGGCCTCGACCTTCGCGCTCTCCTCATCGAAGCCGAGGAAGACCTCGTCCCAGTTCTTGCGGCGTTCCTGCGGGTCCTGCTTGCGGATCGGCACGCGCGAGATGGCGAGCCTGCGCTGGACCTCGGCGTCGTTCGGCATAACGCGTCCCGTCCTCTATCGCCTCGACAGACGGCGCATGGCCGTGTGGGCAATTGTACACGCGGCCGCGAGGGCGGGGTCTACTGCGTCGAGGCCTCGCCGGGGAAGGCGGCGCGGAGGAAATTGACGAGGTTCCAGATGTCCTCATCGCTGAACTGCGCGCGCCACGCGGGCATCGCCGAGCCCGGGTAGCCGTTGGCGATGAAGCCGAAGAACTGCTGGTCGGTGTGATAGGGCGTGTGGAGCCGGAAATCAGAGGGCGCGGGGTCGAGCGACGCCGCCTGGGGGCCGTCTCCGCGGCCGTCGACGCCGTGGCAGACCGTGCAATTCTGCTGGAAGAGCGCACGGCCGGCGTCGACGGACTGCTGGGTGGGCTTGACCGGGTTGCCGGCGGTCGGGTCGGCCGCCCTGGTGTGCGTGTGCACGCCGAAGATGAGCACCGCACCCGCGATGACACCGGCGGCGGCGCCCGTCACGGCCGCGCGGTAGCCCCAGGCGGCAAGGCGGCCGATCTCGCGGCGGTAGACGAGCGCGAGACCGCCGGCGAGCGCGAACGCGGCGCCGAGCACTTCGTTCCAGTTGAAGACATCGAACGGCAGGGAGAAGGCGCCGCCGTTCCCGGTGGCCGCGGTGAGCGGCCGCTGCACCGGGAGGACGAACGCGGTGTTGATGTCATCGCCGTCGGTGCGGCGGATGCCGAGCGTCACGCGCCAGTTGCCGGTCTGCGTGAAGTACGCGCCGGACGTGCGGTACTCGCCGGGCGCGGTCGAGTTCATGATCACCTCGGACGGCGGGATGGCGAGCGATGGGTCGTCGTACTGGAATCGCAGGCGCGCTTGCGTGATGGTCGAAGCGGACGCGCCGGACGCATCGACGGCGGTGAGGATGTATTCGTTCGTGCCGACGCGGTCCGGCGACACCTGCAGCGTGAGCTTCAGGCCGCCTTCCTCGCGCGTCTGCTCGAACTGCAGCGGGCCGGCGGTCGCGGCCTGCTGCTGGGCGACCTCGCCCTTCGCGGTGGCGGTCTGGGTGAGGACGGCGACGGCGGCGAAGATCGCGACGACGAGCGCGATCTCGGCGGCGATCGTCATCGGCAGCGTGCGGCGCAGGAGGTCGAGACGGCGGTGCCAGGCATCGCGCGCGGCGGCGCTGACCGTGCCGCCCTGCTGGTACAGACCATCGATCGTGGCGACGAGGCGCGGCTTGAGCACGAAGGCGTTGAGCCCGGCGACGGCGAGCAGCGGGGCCAGCAGGATGAGCTTCGTCAGCAGCACGCGCCCGTAGGTGGTGTGGACCATGGCGCCGGCGTTCGGGATTTCGGCGAGACCGTTGAACGTCCCCGTCGCGAGGATCGCGGCGACGCTGAGCCCGGCGACGACCGAGAAGCGGTCGTAGACGTTGGCGGTGAGCAGGAAGCCTTGCTCGTCGCTGAGGGCGTGGCGTCGCCAGCGGACGAAGAGGAAGAGCATCACGAGGGCGCCGAGCCAGGCCGCCGACGCCAGGAGGTGCACGTAGTCGGAGGCGACGGACCAGAACTTTCCGTCGCTGCCGGCGCCGTGACTGACGAGCGAGCTCATCAGCAACGCGGCGGCGCCGGCGAGGATGACGAGCGCGAGCCCGACGTTGCGCCGCAACTTGGAGTTGCCGAGGAAGAGCACGTCGGCACCGGCGAGGGTCACGGCGATGAGCGCGAGCTGGATGCCGCGGTCGCGGCCCGTGCCGACCGTCGTCAGGTACGACCAGATGCTCGTGGACGTGGCGAAGCGATGGACGGTGAGCAGCACGAGGAACGCGAAGGCGATGAAGGCGACGGGGAGGAGGACGTGCGCGAGGGCGATAGCCCAGCGCTCGGCGGCGTCGGTTGTGTTGATGTAATCGTCGTCTTCGAGGAATGCGGCGGCGGGACGGATGACGGCGACGATGAAGAACGCCGCGCCGACGGTCGTGGCGAGCGAGAGCAGGGCGAGCCACTTGAGCGCGGAGTCGAGCTTGTTCGGCAGCAGGCCGCCGCCGCTCGTCGACGCCTGCGCGCCCTCGAGCGAGACGCCGGCCGGTACGGTGCCGTCCGGATTGAGCACGATGAACGGATACATGCCGCTGTAGTTGTGGCCGTCGACGGCGGAAACGTTGGACCACTTGACGAAGTAGAGGCCGGGCTGCAGCGGCTTCACGCCGACCGAGGCGGACGCCGCGTCGTTCGGGTCGAACGCCATGTCGTTGGTGTCGGCGCGCTTGTTGTCCTTGTCGAGGACCTGGATGCTCGTGAGCTTCGGCTCGACGGCCTCGCTGAACTGGAGGACGACGCGGGCGGGCGGGCGGCGGACCTGCTCGTTGTTCTTCGGCTGCGACGACACGAGGGACGCGTGCGCCTGGGCGGTGCGCGCACCCGGCAACGCAAGGCCGCCGGCAAGCGCGAGCAACGCCGCGACGAGCGCGATGCCCAGCACGCGCCCGAGTGAACTCCTGTTCGTCACGCCGCCCGCCCCCGCATCGACCTCCCTATCCGCGATTGCGCGCGAACACCATATAGCCGCCGGCGGCGACCACCACCGCGGCCACCACGGCGCCGATGCCGACCCAGACCCAGGGGCTCGTGCCGCCGCCTGAGGAGCCGCCGGACGTCGCCGACGGCGACGGCGTGGCGGTGCCACCGGGGCGCGGCGTGAGCACCGCCGTCGTGGCGGGCGATGCTTCCGCCGTGGTGGCCGGTGTCTCCTCTTCCTCCGCGCCGATCTGCGCGAGCTGGCGGTCGTTGTCGAGGTCGACGGCCGTCGGCTGCGTCCTCACATAGAACGAGAATGCGCCCTCCGCCGGATCTCCATCGTCGTCGGAGACGTTCTTCCACTCGACGACGTAGCGACCCGGCTGCAAGTTCGCTTCGAGGGGGACGGAGAGCTTCGAGCGGTCGGCGTCGTCGACGGCCGGCGGGCCCGCGGTGACGCTGGCGCCGCGGTCGCGCACGACGGTGAGGTCGTACGTCCCGGCGATCTTCTGGATGTCCTGGGTGAAGGTGATGACGACGGACGGTGGCGAGTCCTGGAGCACCTCGCCGGCGGCCGGCGTGGAGGACTTGAGGCGCGCGTGCGCCGAGGCGCCGCTGGGGCCGGCGAGAGCGGCTGCGGCGGCCGCGAGCACGACGGCGGCGAACAGCGCCGGACGTCCGAGGTTGGTCACGGTAAACCTCCCCTGATTGTATTGGGCGAGAGATTGGCGGGAGATTAGGCGACGGGTGGCGGGGTCTCGGGCCGAGGGGAGGAGCCGGCGATTGACGGCAGTGAGATGACGATGAGCACCGCGATCATCGCCGGCAGGGAGACGAGCGGCGTGGCGGCGAGCAACTGGCCCGGCCCGGCGGTCAGCGGCGCATCGGCGCAGGAGCCCGGGGCGATGTGGCAATGCGCGGCGTGGACGGCGTCATCGCCGATGTCGTGCGCCGCGGCGCCCGGCAGCAGGTGGTCGAACGGGACGACCGAGGGGAGGACGGCGAACAGGAGCGCGAGCGCGACGAGGAGGCGCAGCGCGCGCGGGGTGACGCACAACCGGCACCGCGGGGCGAAGGTGGCGCCGACGACGGCGGCGAGGGCGCAGGCGCCGGCGGCGATGATGCGCGCATCGACCGGGGCGTGGGCGGCGGACTGGGCGACGTGCAGCACGGGGGACACTGGCATCGCGGCCTTCTTTCGGCACCCCACTATAGCGATCGGGCCCGGCAGGAGAACCGGGCGTGTTGCCGGTGCGAGGGGCGGCACGTAGAATTCACCCGTTTCCCGCGGGCCACCGGGTGCATCGAAAGAGGAGAAGCGAAATGGCGCACGAAGAGGCTCTGGCCGCGGCGCCGCTGTTTTCGCAGCTGAGCCGCAAGGACCTGACACGGCTCGGGCGCGCGGTGGTGCAGCGGAAGTACAAGAAGGGCGAGACCATCGTCAAGGAAGGCGAGCAGGCGGTGGCGTTCTTCATCATCGTGAGCGGCCGGGTCGAGGTCGTGCAGAAGGCCGGGTCGCGCTCGCAGAAGCTCAACGAGCTGGGGCCGGGCGACTGCTTCGGGGAGATGGCGCTGCTGGACGGCGGGTTGCGCGTGGCGACGATCCGCGCGCTCGAGGATACGGAGTGCCTCGTGCTGTCGCGGTGGGATTTCGTCGCGGAGCTGCGGACGAACCCGCACATCGCCGTCGGGATGCTGCCGATCATCAGCAAGCGACTGCGCGACGTCGAAGCGAAGCTCGCGAAGGCGACGTCGACGCACTAGCGCCGGCGCGTGCATGCGCGGCGCACGCAAGCAAGCGTCGCGCGATCGGCCACGAAACGCACCAGGGAGGGAGGCCGCATGCCGAACAAGGTCGTGCACTTCGAGATCGCCGGGAAGGACGGGAAGAAGCTCCAGGACTTCCACGGGGCGCTGTTCGGGTGGAACGTCGACGCGAGCAACCCGATGCAGTACGGGATGGTCGCCCCCGCGCAGGCCGGGGTGGGCGGCGGCATCACCGCTTCGCAGGGCGGCGAGTCGTACGTGACGGTGTATGTCGAGGTCGATGACCTGGGCGCGGCGCTCCGGAAGGCGGAGTCGCTGGGCGCCACGACGATGATGCCGCCGACGGACGTGCCGGGCGGGCCGACGATCGCCATGTTCCGCGACCCGGCTGGGAACGTGTTCGGGATGCTGAAGGCGGGGAGCATGGCCGGCGCCTAGCGCCCGGCCGAGGAGGCGTGGTGGCGGAGGACTGGGCGCGGCCGGTCGTGCACTGGGACATCCAGGCGAAGGACCCGGCGCGGATCAAGGACTTCTACGCGAAGATGTTCAACTGGGCGATCGCCGATGGCCCGCTGGGCGGCGTGCCGGCAGGGATCGGCGGGCCGCCGCCGGAAGCGTTGTCGGGCAACATCCTGCAGTCGGAGCACCCGGGCATCTCGCTCTACATCCAGGTGAAGGACCTGTCCGCGTCGCTGATGCGCGCGGGGGAACTGGGCGGGAAGAAGCTCAGCGACCCCTTCCAGGTGCCGGGCGGGCCGACGATCGCGTCGATCGCGGACCCGGAGGGCAACCGGCTGGTGCTCGTGCAGCAGTAGCGCTCAGAGGACGAGGAGCATCGGCGTCTCGAGCAGGCGCTTGATCTCGGCGAGGAACCGGGCTCCCTGCGCGCCATCGGTCACGCGGTGGTCGGCGGACAGCGCCACCTTCATCATGTTGCGGACGACGACCGCGCCGTCGCGCGCGGCGGGTTGCTCCATCACGGTGCCGACGCCGAGGATCGCGGTCTGCGGCGGCTGGATGATGCCGATCAGCGTCTCGACGCCGTAGGCGCCGAGGTTGGTGATCGAGAAGGTGCCGTCGCTCACCTCGGCGGGCGAGAGCGCGCCACCGCGGGCGCGCTGCGCGAGGTCTCTCGCCTCGCGGGCGATCTGCGCGAGCGGCTTGCGTCCGGCGTCGAGCAGCGCCGGCGCGATGAGGCCATTGTCGAGCGCGACGGCGATGCAGACGTTCTGCGCTTCGTGGCGGCGCACCTCGTCGCCCTCGATGGTCGTGTTGAACATCGGGTGGCGCTGGAGGGCGATCGCGCAGGCCTTGACGATGAGGTCGTTGATGCTGATGCGCCCGTCCTCGGGGAGGGCGTCGTTCACCTGGCGGCGGAAGGCCATCGCTTCGGTCATGTCGATGTCGAGGAGCAGGTAGTAGTGCGGCGCCTCGCGCTTGCTCTGGGCCATCCGGCGGGCGATCGCCTGCCGCATGCGTGACATCGGCACCGCCTCGACCGCCGGCGGCGGCGCGGCGGGTTGCTCGCGCTGGACCAAGCCGGCGGGCTCGCGCGCGGGCGCCGCGGCGGCGGGGGGAGCGCCGGTGAACCGTTCGACGTCGCTGCGCAGGATGCGGCCATCGGGGCCGCTGCCCGGCACCTGGCGCAGGTCGATGCCGCGCTCGCGGGCGATGCGCCGGGCGAGCGGGGAGGCCCGCACGCGGCCGTTGGCCGAGGGCGCGGGCGCCGCTGCGGGGCGCTGCGTCGCGCCTGCGGTGGGCTGCGGAGCGCGGACTTCGGCGGGCGGCGCCGGCGCGGGGGGCGCCTCGCCGACCGGCGTGGCCTGCACTTGCGGCGTCTCTGTCGGCGCGCCGGCGGCGCCCGGCTGCTGCGCCGGGGGCGATGCGCCGGCGGCAGCGGCGGTCGCCTTCGGCGGCGTGGCGCCCTCGCCGTAGTGCGAGATGTCATCGGACGGGTCAGCGATCACGGCGATCACCTCGCCGACTTTCACGACGTCGCCCTCATCGGCCAGCGTCTTGCGGAACGTGCCGCCCTCGAACGCCTCGATCTCGATGTTCGCCTTGTCCGTCTCGATCTCGGCGATGATCTCGCCGCGCTCGACCGCGTCGCCCTCGCGCTTGAGCCAGCGGAGGAGCGTGCCCTCGGTCATGTCGGCGCCCATCTGGGGCATGACGACCTCGGAGATCATCGCGCCACCCCCTCGAACATGCGGAGCGCCGTCTCGACGATCGCCGGTTCCTGCGGGAGCGCCGCCTGCTCGAGCGCGCCGGCGTAGGGCATGGGGACGTCGGCGCCGGAGCAGCGCTCGACGGGTGCGTCGAGGTAGTCGAAGGCGCGCTCCTGGATCAGCGCGACGATCTCGCCGCCGAAGCCGCCGAACTTCCAGTCGTCCTCGATGACGATGGCGCGGCTCGTCTTCTTCACGGAGGCGATGATGGCGTCGACGTCGAGCGGGCGGAGGGTCCGGAGGTTGAGGACCTCCGCATCGATCCCTTCGTCGGCGAGGTGGCCGGCGGCGCGATAGGCCTGGTGCACGCTGCCGGAGTAACCGATGAGCGTGAGGTCCTTGCCCTGCCGGAACACCTCGGCCTGTCCGAACGGCAGGCGGTAGGGCTCCTCGGGCACGTCGCCCTTCGAGGCGTAGAGCGCGGTGTGCTCGATGAAGATGACGGGGTTGTCGTCGTCAAACGCGGTCATCAGCAGGCCCTTAGCGTCGTAGGGGGTGGCGGGGACGACGACCTTGATCCCGGGCACGTGCGCGTACCAGCCCTCGAGGCTGTGCGAATGCTGCGCGCCGAGCTGGCTGCCGGCGCCGCCGGCCATGCGGATGACGAGCGGGACGTTGATCTGGCCGTTGGACATGTAATAGAGCTTGGACGCGTTGTTCACGATCTGGTCGATGGCGAGCAGGGAGAAGTTGATCGTCATCAGCTCGACCATCGGCTTGAGCCCGGCCATGGCGGCGCCGATGCCGGCGCCGACGACGACGGACTCGGAGATCGGCGTGTCCTTCACGCGCTTCTCGCCGAACTCTTGCAGGAAGCCCTTCGTCACGGCGTACGAACCGCCGTAGGCGCCGATGTCCTCGCCCATGAGGAAGACGCGGTCGTCGTTCTGCAGCTGGTAGCGCAGCGCCTGCCGCAGCGCCTCGCGGTATGTGATCTCAGGCACCGTCGCGCTCCTTGTACACGAAGCGCGTCAGCGACTCGGGCGGTGGCGGCGCGCTCTGCTCCGCGAAGTCCGCCGCCTCACGCGCGACGCGGTCGGCGCTGGCGCGGAGCTCCTCGACCGTGCGGTCGTCGATGGCGCCCTCGTCGCGAAGCGTGCGCTCGAGCCGGGCGATGGGGTCGAGCCGGCGCCAGCGCTCGACCTCTTCCTTCTTGCGATAGAACTCCGGGTCGGCCATCGAGTGGCCGCGGTAGCGGTAGCAGATGGCTTCGAGGAACATCGGCCCGTCGCCGGCGCGGACGCGCGCGGCGCAGCGCGATACGGCCTCGTGCATCGCGAGGGCGTCCATGCCGTCCACCTGCTCGGAGGGGATGCCGTAGGCCTCGGCACGCTTGTACACCTCGATCACGGCCGAGACGCGGCGCACGTCCGTGCCCATGCCGTAGAAGTTGTTCTCGACGATGAAGAGCACGGGAAGCTTCCAGACGGCGGCGAGGTTGAGCGACTCGTGGAACTCGCCTTCGTTGACGGCGCCGTCGCCGAGGAAGTTCGCGGCGATGCGGTCGCTGCCCTTGTACTGCTCGGCGAGCGCGAGGCCGCAGGCGAGCGGCATGTGGCCGGCGACGATGGCGTAGCCGCCCATGAACGAATGCGCGGGGTCGAACAGGTGCATGGAGCCGCCGCGGCCGCCGCTGACGCCGGTCTCCCGGCCGTACAGCTCGGCCATGACGCGCTTCGGGTCGAGCCCGCGGGCGATGGCGTGGCCGTGCTCCCGGTAGTGACTGACGATGTAATCGTCGGGCCGCAGCGCCGAGATGGCGCCGACCGCGACCGCCTCCTGGCCGATGTAGAGATGCAGGAAGCCGTGGATCTTGCCGCGCGCGTACGACTCCGCGGCTTTCTCCTCGAACCGGCGGATCTCGATCATGCGGCGCAGCATGTCGATGCGGTCGTCGCGGGTGAGCGCGCCATTGCGCGCCGCGCCGCCTGCCTTCGTGCCGCCCTTCGTCGCCCTCGCCATGCTCACTCCGTCCAGAAGTGGATCGCTTCGCCGTCGACGGCCAACGCCGCTTCCTTCACCGCCTCGCCGAGCGTCGGATGCGCGGCGACGGTCCAGCCGAGCTCGCGCGGCGTCGCCTCCAGGGTCATACCGAGCGACGCCTCGGCGAGCAGCTCGGTGACCATCGGGCCGACCATGTGGATGCCGAGCGTCTCACCGGTCGCCGCATCGGCGACGATCTTCATCAGGCCGTCGGGCTGGTTCACCGCCTTGGCGCGGCCGTTGGCGCGCACGGGGAACTTCCCGGCCTTGACCTCGTAGCCGGCTTCGCGCGCCTGCTTCTCGGTGAGGCCGACGCTGCCGACCTCCGGCTGGCAGTACGTCGCGCGCGGCAGGCGGCGATAGTCGAGCGGCGGGCTGTCGAGGCCCGCCAGGCGCTCGACGACCATCACGCCCTGGGCCGACGCGACGTGCGCGAGGTTCATGATGCCGGTGACGTCGCCGACGGCGTACACGCCCGGCGCCGTCGTCTGCAGGGAGGCATCGGTCTTGATCCAGCCGCGCTCGAGCTGCACGCCGGCGCGGTCGAGCGCGAGCGCGTCGACGGCCGCCTCGAAGCCGACGCCGACGAGCACGCGCTCGGCATCGAGCTCCTGCTCTTGGCCCTTCGCGGTGAAGCGCACGGTCGCGCGGCCGTTGCGGACCTCGGCGCCGGCGACCTGCGCGCCGGTGAAGAAATTGATGCCCTGCTTCTTGAACGCGCGCTCGACCTGGACGCTGATCTCCTCGTCCTCGAGCGGGAGGAGGTGGTCGAGCAGCTCGAGGACGGTCACGTCGACGCCGTAGGCCCGCCAGAAGTAGGCGAACTCGACGCCGATGGGACCGCCGCCGACGATCACGACGCGCTCGGGCAGCTCGCGGAGCGCGAGCGCCTCGCGGCTGCCGAACACGACCTCGCCGTCGGGCTCCAGGCCCGGGAGGCGGCGGGGGCGGGCGCCGGTCGCGACGACCACGGCCGCCGCATCGATGGGCTCGTCCATGCCGCGCACGCGGAGCTGGTTGGGCGATGCGAACGCGGCTTCGCCGCTGATCACGCGGACGCCGTGCTTGTTGAGCAGGAACTCGACGCCCTTCACCATCTGGTCGACGACGGCGCGGCTGCGGTCGATCGCGACGCCGACGTCGACGCGCAGATTGTCGAACGAGAAGCCGTAGGTCGCGGCGTCGCGGAGGAGGTGGAGCACCTCGGCGTTCCAGAGCAGCGCCTTGCTGGGGATGCAGCCCCAGTTGAGGCAGAGGCCGCCGACGCGCTCCTTCTCGACGAGCACGACGCGCTTGCCGAGCTGCGCGGCGCGGATGGCCGCGACATAACCGCCCGGCCCGCCGCCGACGATGGCGATGTCGCACTCAGGCACGGGACACCTGCTCGAGGGGGATCAGGCCTTCGCGGGCGGCGGAGATGCGCGACTGCTTCTCGGCGTGATACGAGCTGCGGACGAGCGGGCCCGCCTCGACGTGCGCGAAGCCCAGCTCGATGCCCCAGCGGCGGAACAGCTCGTACTCGTCGGGCTCGTAGTAGCGCTCGACGGGCAGGTGGTCGCGCGTCGGCCGCAGGTACTGGCCGATGGTGACGATGTCGCATCCGTGCGCGCGCAGGTCGCGCATGACGTCGTGCAGCTCCTCGGACGTCTCGCCGAGGCCGACCATGAAGCCGGACTTCGTGAGCATGTCGGGCGCGAGCGCTTTCGCGCGCGCGAGCAGCTCGAGTGACCGCTCGTACTGCGCCTGCGGCCGCACGCGCCGGTACAGGCGCGGCACCGTCTCGATGTTGTGGTTGAGCACATACGGCCGCGCCCGGACGACCTGCGCGAGCGCCTCCCAGTTGCCCTTGAAGTCGGGGATCAGCACTTCCACCCGGACGGCGGGGTCCTGCCGGCGGATGGCCTTGATGCACGCGGCGAAGACCTCCGCGCCGCCGGACTCGACGTCGTCGCGGTTCACGGAGGTGATGACGACGTAGTCGAGGCCGAGCGCGCGGACGGCGCTCGCGAGGCGGAACGGCTCGACGGGGTCGATCGCGCCGGGGCGGCCGGTCGTCACGGCGCAGAAGCCGCACGAGCGCGTGCAGACATCGCCGAGGATCATGAACGTGGCGGTGCCGGCGTTCCAGCACTCGCCGATATTCGGGCAGCGCGCGTCCTCGCAGACGGTGTTGAGCCGCTGGTCGCGCATGAGCGACTTGAGCTGCTGGTACCGCTCGCCGGCCGGGAACCGCACCTTCAGCCACTCCGGCTTTCGCAGGACGGCGGCCTCAGCGGACACCGGCGGCCTCCGCCTGCGGCGCGGGCTCGAGGGCGAAGAGCTCGCAGAGCACCGCGCACAACTCGTCCTCGACTTCGGCGACCTGTGCCGGCACGCCGAGCGCGTGCATCGACGTGACGCCGGCGCCGGCGAGGCCGCAGGGGATGATGCGCCCGAAGTACGAGAGGTCGGTGCTGACGTTGAGCGCGAAGCCGTGCGTCGTCGCGCCGCGGGAGACGCGGACGCCGATGGCGGCGATCTTCGCATCGCCGACCCAGGCGCCGGGGCGCCCCTGGGCGCGGCCGGCGGCGATGCCGAAGCGGGCGAGCGTCTCGACCAGAGCCGCTTCGAGCGTGTGGACGTAGGTGGCGGGGCCCATGCCCCGGCGCCGCAGGTCGAGGATCGGGTAGCCCACGACCTGGCCGGGGCCATGGAACGTGACATCGCCGCCGCGGTCGGTGCGGACGACCTCCGCGCCGAGATCATCGCGCGCGGCGAGGAGGTGCTCCTCGCGGCCGCGCATGCCCAGGGTGTAGACGGGCGGGTGCTGGAGCAGGACCAGCGCCTCGGGCCCGCCGTCGCGGACGGAGGCGGCGATGCGCTGCTGGAGCTGCCAGGCCTGCTGGTAGTCGAGGAGTCCAGGCCGGAGGACGGTACAGCGGGATACCACGTCGGCCAGCTCTTTCGGGGGAAGGGCGTCCTGCCTCGATTTCGAGGATATCACAGCTCCCTCGCGCCTGATGGAGTATCGGCCGGGACGGGGCGGGCGCAGGGGAGGGACTTCCCGGATGTCTGGGGCGAGAGCGACATAACTCGATGCCCGTCGCGCATCGGGGCGAAGCGGAACCCTTGTGAGTGATTGCACAATGCGAGGTATTGTGACATGGTTCACATAGCGAGAGATGGCGGGTTGATCTCAGCCTACCCCTGCTGCGTAGGCACGTGCGAGGCGCCATGACCGCGGCGACGACGCCGGCCCTCAGCGACGAAGACCTGCTGCGCGACGTCGCGGCGGGGGACGTCGAGGCGCTGGAAGCGCTGTACGACCGGTACAGCCGGCAGGCGTTCGCGCTGGCGCTGCGGATGCTGCACGAGCGCGAGGCGGCGGAGGAAGTGACGCAGGACGCATTCGTCTCGGTGTGGCGGCAGGCGGGGACATACCGGGAGCGATCCGGACGCGTGCGGCCGTGGCTGTTCGCGATCGTGCACCACCGGGCGATCGACCGAATCCGCCGTGCGCGGGGGGATGGCGCGACGACGGCGCTCGATGACGCCTGGATGCGCGCTTCGGACGCGGATGTGTTCGGCGATGCCTATCGCAACGTGCAGCGGGAGCAGGTGCGGGCGGCGATGCAGGCGCTGCCGGAGGAGCAGCGCGCGGCGGTGGAGATGCTGTACTTCGGCGGCATGACGTTCGCGGAGATCGCGGAGCGGACGGGCGCGCCGGCGGGCACCGTGAAGAGCCGCGTGCGCCTGGGGCTGCGGAAGCTGCGGGACATGCTCGACGAGGAGCTGGCGACGTGACGGCGCACGTGATCGACGACCTGCCGGCGTACGCGATCGGCTTGATGCGCGAACGCGAGGCGGCGGCGGTGCGGGCGCACCTGGAGCGCTGCGCGAGCTGCGCGGCCGAGCTCGCGTCGACGCGCGCGCTGCTCGCGGCTCTGCCGGCGCAGCTCGAGGACGCGTCGCCGCGCGCGGACGTGCGCGCGGGACTGCGGGCGCGCGTGCTCGCGGACCGCGCGGGGATCCACGATGACACGCCGGCGAGCCTGTTGCCGTTCCGCATCGACCCGTCGTCGCGGAACCTGTTCCTCCGCCTGGCGTCGCTCTGGATGCTGTGCGCGTTCATCGTCGGCATCGTCGGCGGGCTCACGGGTTGGGCGCTGCTGCTGGGCGACCGGCTCCAGAAGAGGGGCGACGGTGCGAACGGCGGCGGCCCGGCGGCGACGCTGCGGGCGGGCGTGCCTGCGGTTGCGGCGCACGGCGCGGCACCGGTGCCGCCGTCCGTCGCGGCGTCCGCTCCGGCCGGCGTCCCGCCTGGACCCGAGCGCGCCCCGCGCGCGGTCGCGGTGGCGCGCGACGGGGCGCCCGGCCCGGCGCCGCCGGGCTCTGCGGACGCCGTGCTCCTGGCGGCGTAAGCGCGGTCGGCGAAGGACGTGCAGAGGCCCCGCCGGGGAGCGGGGCCTCTCGCGATGGGAGATTGCGCGCGCGGCGCTTAGTCAGCCTCCTCCGTCTCTCCGCCTTCGTCGTCCGCATGCGGGTTGTGGTCCTTGCTCTCGCCGTGGTCGCCCGCGGCCTGGCAGGGCACGTTGACCTGCACGCCGCTCGGCGTCGTCTTGACGACCGTCTCGCCCTTCTCGCACTCGCCGTCGCCGTCCTCCGGGTGGTGGCTCGGGTTGGTCGTCGGGATGCCCTTGATCTCGCGCTCGCCGTCGTCGTCGCCCTCGCCGGTCGCCGTCGCTTCGGGCGTGGCGGTCTCGGTCGCTTCCGGCGTCGGCGTCTCCGTCGCCGTGGGCGTGTCCGTCGCGGTCTCATCGACGGTGAGGGTGTCCGTGGCCGTCGCCGTGTCCGTCGCGGTCTCGGTGACTTCGAGCGCGCTGATGTGGCCGCCGCCGAGGTCGACGGCGTCCTGCGAGGCGAAGGCGCCGACGGCGGCGAGCCCGACGAGGCCCGTGCCAACGACTGCCGCGATGATCTTCTGTCTCATTTCCGCTCCTTGTCCGTGTTGCCTGGCGGGTTACGAGACGGGCACGCCGTCTCGCGAGGAGTAACCGCGGGCGGGGCAGAAAAGTAACGCTCGGATCGCAGCTTCGTTACGCGTGCGCGCAGGATTCATCCGACGCGTCGGAATGCGGGCGCCGGTCAGGATTCTTCTTCGCCGTCCTCTTCCTCGGGGATCGGCTGCTTGGAGTGGCCGTTCGAGCGGACGCAGGCATGGCCGCCCGGGTCGATGGCGAGGCCGCAGAGGGGGCACACGGGGCGGCCGCCGGCGATGATCTCGTCGAGGCGGGCGGCGAGGGCGGCGGAATCGTCCGGCGTGAAGCGCACGCGCAACGTCGGCTCGTCCTCATCCTCGGTCCCCAGCTCGTAGAGATAGAGGACGACCGTGGTGTCGCCGGGGTTGACGCCCATGCCCATGCGGCCGATGCGGAAGTCGTGGTCGGCGACGACCGGGAAGTCGTCGATCGTGCGGGGCGGCATCTCGCGGTCGTACTCGAGCTGGCCGAGCGCCTGCTTGAGCGCCAGGCTCAGGGCCTGGAGCTGTTCCTTTTCCATCCAGAGGGACGCCGATTGCTGCGCCTCGCCGATGATGCGGAGGCGGAAGGTGCGCTGGCCCGGCTGCCCGAACGACTGGGCATCGACGCTGCGGGCGACGCCGAACTCGGCGCTCATGGGGCGCCTCGCGGAGAAAGGGAGCGCGGGGTGAGGTGCAGGGGCGGCTCCTGGGCGCTCGCTCGCGGATGCTACAGGATCGGGCGTGACCGGCGCGCGGTCAAGCAGCGCGGAATTGGGACGGCGCGGTGCGCCGGTGCGGCCGGACCGGATGGGGCCGATCGGCCCGCGAACCGGAGTCGAGCGGTTGCTAAGCTAAGATGGATGCGCGGGGTGACGAACATACAGCGAAGGGAACGAAGCTGATGGCACAGCCGCCCCGTCCGCGTCCGCCCGTCGACCGCAAGGCGCGGTTGCGCATCCCACCGCAAAAGATCCGCAAGCAGGACCCGAACGTCCGCGTGCTGAACTGGAGCGAGGTCTACCTGCCGCTCGATATCGAGACGGCGAAGGTGGAGGCGGAGCGCTGCATCCAGTGTCCGGCGGCGCCGTGCCAGGTCGCGTGCCCGGTGCACAACGACATTCCCGGAGCGCTCTGGCTGCTCGAGCAGGGCGACCCGAACGCGGCGGCGGACGTCTTCCACGAGACCAGCACGATGCCCGAGATGTGCGGCCGCCTCTGCCCGCAGGAGCGGCTCTGCGAGGGGCACTGCGTGGTCGGGAAGAACAACAAGCCGGTGGCGATCGGGAGGCTCGAGGCGTTCGTCGCCGACTGGAAGCGGCACAAGGCGCCGGAGACGCCGTTGCGCGCGGCCGCGACGGGGCGGCGGGTCGCGGTGGTCGGCGCGGGGCCGGCGGGGCTCACGGTAGCGGAAGACCTCGCGCGACTCGGGCATGCGGTAACGGTGTTCGACGCGTGGCCGGCGGCGGGCGGCGTGCTGCGCTACGGCATCCCCGATTTCAAGCTCGAGAAGCGCGTGCTCGATGAGAAGCTCGACGTGCTGCGGCACCTGGGCGTCGCGTTCGTGCAGGACACGTACGTGGGACGGGGAGCGGCGACCGGGGTCGATGACCTGCTCTGCGCCGGCTACGATGCCGTCTTCCTGGCGCACGGCGCGAGCGCGGGAAACCCGCTGGCGATCGAGGGCGCCGGGCTGAACGGCGTGATCCAGGCGACAGAGTTCCTTTCGCGCGGCAACCTGCCGCCCGAGCAGCTGCCCGCGCCGATGCGCGAGCCGCTGCACGTGGGGCGGCGCGTGGTGATCATCGGCGGCGGCGACACATCGATGGACTGCGCGCGGACGGCGGTGCGGCTGGGCGCGCGCGAGGTCACGCTCGTGTACCGCCGCACGGAGCGCGAGATGGTCGGCCGCGAGGAAGAGCGGCAGCACGCGCGCGAAGAGGGCGTGCGGTTCGAGTTCCTCGCGTCGCCGGTGCGCTTTCTCGGCACCGCGGCCGGGCGCGTGCGCGCCGTGCAGCTCGAGCGCATGGAGCTGGGGCCGCCGGACGAGAGCGGGCGGCGGCGCCCGCAGCCCGTGCCGGCCTCGGAGTTTACGCTCGAAGCCGACACCGTCGTGCTCGCGATCGGTTACAGCGTCGACGAGCGGGCGGTGGCGTCGGCGCCCGGCGTGCTGACGGACAAGTACGGCGTCGTGCTCGTGGACCGGGAGACGGGCGCGACGGACCGGCCGGGCGTGTACGCCGGCGGCGACTGCATCAACGGTGCGGACCTGGTCGTAACGGCGATCCGCGATGCGAAGATCGCCGCCCGCGCGATGCATGCGTACCTCACGTCGCTCGGAGCGCCGAAAGCGGCCGTCGAGCCATCGGCGGCGGCCGGAGCGTAGGATCTCGCTCTTGGCGCTTGTGACCGCTGCCGCGCGGCTGCTATAACCGCTGCAACGGCGACGAACGGGACGAGTAGCGGTCCTCGATCGCCAAGAGAGGGCGCGGTTGGTGCGAGCGCCCGCGACGTGACCGCGAAGACCGCCCGCGAGCCGCCCGCCGAACGCCGCGGGGCCAGTAGGCGGCGCCGCAGTCCTGCGTTACGGGCACAACGAGGGCGCCGCGAGTGGCGGCGCTGAACGAGGGTGGAACCACGGAGCGCGTCTCCCGTCCCTTGCGGGCGGAGGCGCGTTTTTCGATCCCGGAGGTGACGCCATGGCCCTCGACCAGCTCCCGAAAGAAGACCGGCTGTACCGCATGCGCCACTCCGCCGCGCACATCATGGCGGAGGCGGTGCTGGAGATGTTCCCGGAGGCGAAGTTCGCCATCGGGCCCCCGATCGACAACGGGTTCTACTACGACTTCGACCTGCCGCGGGCCCTGACGCCGGAGGACCTGCCGGAGATCGAGCGGCGGATGCGCGCGCGCATGGCATCGGACGTGCCGTTCGAGCACGGCGAGATGTCGAAGGGCGACGCGCTGCGGCAGTTCCGCGACCAGCCGTTCAAGGTCGAGCTGATCGAGGGCATCGCCGGCGACCGCGTGTCGCTGTACCGGCAGGGCGACTTCCTGGACCTGTGTGAGGGGCCGCACGTCGAGCGGACGGGGCAGGTGCCGGCGTTCAAGCTGACGAGCGTCGCCGGCGCGTACTGGCGCGGCGACGAAAAGCGGCCGATGTTGCAGCGCATCTACGGGGCGCTCTTCGAGACGCAGGAGGAACTCGACGACTACCTGCACCGGCTCGAGGAGGCGCAGCGCCGCGACCATCGCAAGCTGGGGCGCGAGCTGGAGCTGTACGCGACGAGCGAGCTGCTCGGGTCCGGGCTGCCGATGCTGCTGCCGAAGGGCGCAACGGTGCGCCGGCTGCTGGAGGAGTACATCCTCGCCCAGGAGCGCGAGGCGGGGTACCAGCACGTCTACACGCCGGACCTGGGAAAGGTCGAGCTGTACAAGACGTCCGGGCACTGGGACCACTACCAGGAGAACATGTATCCGCCGATGGCGCTCGAGCACGAAGAGGTCGTGCTGCGGCCGATGAACTGCCCGCACCACATCCTGGTGTTCCAGCAGAAGCTGCACAGCTACCGCGACCTGCCGGTGCGCATCGCCGAGATCGGCAAGATGTACCGGTACGAGCGCTCGGGCGTCGTCGGCGGGCTGAGCCGCGTGCGCGTGATGGCGCTGAACGACGCGCACATCTTCTGCCGCGTGGACCAGATCAAGGGGGAGTTCGCGGGCGTCATGCGGCTCATCGAGCGGGCGTACGCGACGCTGGGGATCACGGACTACGCGTACCGGCTCTCGCTGCGCGACCCGGCGGACACCGAGAAGTACGTGCAGAACGACGCGATGTGGGAGCTGGGCGAGCGGATCCTGCGCGAGACGATGGACGAGCTGGGTTTGCCGTACGTGGAGGGCGTCGGTGAGGCGGCGTTCTACGGCCCGAAGCTCGATGTGCAGCTGCGCGACACGCTGGGACGCGAGGAGACGATCTCGACGATCCAGATCGACTTCCACCTGCCGGAGCAGTTCCGGCTGGAGTACGTCGACGAGGAGAGCAACCGGCAACGGCCGGTAATCGTGCATCGCGGCATCATCGGCACGCTGGAGCGGATGATGGCGTACCTGATCGAGCTGTACGCGGGCGCGTTCCCGACGTGGCTGGCGCCGGTGCAGGCGATCGTGATCCCGATCGCGGACCGGCACAGCGACTACGCGCACAAGGTGCGCGACGACCTGCGGGCGGCAGGGCTGCGGGCGGAGGTGGACACGCGGAACGAGCGGATGAACGCGAAGATCCGCGACGCGCAGCTGCAGAAGATCCCGTACATGCTCGTCGTCGGTGACCGCGAGGCGGAGGCGGAGGCGGTGAGCGTGCGCACGCGGGCGGGCGAGGACCTGAAGTCAATGCCGGTGTTCCAGTTCATCGACCGGCTGCGCGACGAAGTGGCGACGGCGCTGGAGCCGGAGAGCGCGGGGCCGGACGTGCAAGCGCCGCGCGCGGCCGAGCCTTCGGGCGCGGGCTAGCCGAGCTTGCCGCCGAAGTCGTCGAGGCGCTGCTCGAGGCGGCGCTGCTGCACGGAGAGCGTGAGGTCGCCGCGCGTCTTCTCGAGGATGCCGCGCACGGCATCGGTCGTGCGGCGGAGGCCGCCGGTCATCGCGTCGGGGTAGTCGACGGTGACGAGCACGGAGTAGATCTCGTCCATCGCGCGCAGCCACTCCTCGCAGCGGGCGACGTCGCCGGTGCGCAGCGTGTCGAGCAGATGGCGGCGCAGTTCGCCGACGGCTTCGCCCATGCCGTTGAGGTAGGCGGGCAGCTCGACGCCGAGCTCCGCGGGTGCGGGGAGCGGCCTGCCGGAGACGAGCGCGAGCGTGATCGAAGCCTCGGCGAACTCCTTCTGGGCGTCGTGCACGAAGCCGGCGTAGAGCACGTCCGGGTGATCGGCGAGCGCCTGCGCGGCGGCGCGCACCTGGGCGCCGGCCTTCGCGGCGAGCTCCTCGGCGAGCGGGAACTCGTCGCGGTGCACGGCGCGGATCGCGTTCGCGGAGTAGCGGATCGCCTCCCGGCAGAGCGGCAGCGCCTGCTCGCGCGCGGCGTTCTTGGAGGCGAAGCGCTCGCGCACGGACTCCATGACGGCATCGAGCTGGCCGGAGATGTCGCTCATGTCGGGCGCTCCCGCTGTGATTCGTGCCGCGCGCGCTGCGCCGGCTGGAGGGCGCCGATCTGCTCGGCGCTGCGGCCGTAGATGTCGGGCACGGGCCAGCCGTTGAGCCCGGCGTATGTATCGATCTGGCTGCGGTGGTGGATGTCGTGCTCGATCATCATCAGCAGCACGCGCCAGCCCGAGAGCGCGCCGTCGCTGTCGATCATCGCAACCCTGCGCTGGAGCCATGCGTCGGGCGTGCCTTCGAGCTGCGCGCGGAGCGCCCGGGCGCTCTCGTCGAGCGCGGGCAACCAGCGGTCGCGGCGGCTTACGTCCGGCGGGTCGGGCGAGATCCAGCCGTGGCCCAAGTAGGCGTTCGCGAAGTAGAGGCGAGAGCCGGCCATGTGGCCGACGAGCGTGTTGATCGACCAGGCGCCTTCGCCGGAGCCGGCGGGCGGCGCCCAGCCGTCGGCTTCGGGCGGCAGCGCCCCGATGTCGCGCATCGCGCGGCGATGCACGGCCTCGAAGTAACGGAGGAAGGCGTCGATCGAGGCGATCATCGGCAGGGGACCTCACCCCCGGGCCGCGGCTCCGCACCGTGGAACGGGGGAAGCAACGGGGTGCAGTGCGGCGCGCGTGTTGTCATTCTCTCGCTTTTTCGCGCGCCCGCGCGCGGGCTAGAGGTCCTTGACCGCGTCGGGGAGGTCGCCTTCGCGGGCGGCGTCGATCATCTGGCGCGCCTCGCCGGGCAGCTCCATGCCGTACTCGTCGAACTTCTTCTCGACCCAGCGGCCGATCTGGCGCGGGTCGCGGTATTCATCGAGCGAGCGCGGCGGCGTGCCGAACTCCTCGCGCACCTGCGAGGCGCTCTTGCCGAGCGCGAAGCGGGAGAGGGCGCGGGCGGTCTTGCCGCCGCAGTGCTGGCAGGCGGGGGCCGTCTCGGCGGAGGTGTTGCGCACGAGCTGGCTGGTGAGGCGCCCGCAGGACTTGCACTTGTACTCGTAGATCGGCATCGCGGTCAGTGTAACCGGTCGCAGGTCGCAGGTCGCAGGTGGCCAGTGGGTGGGGGTGATGGGTGCTTGGTCACTGGTCGTGGACCGGGCCGCGCCGGTGCCCGCCGGCGGGGGCGCGCTGGACGCGGGGCTAGAAGTCGTCGTCGGCGCCGAAGTCGCCGTCGCCATCGTCGATGTCGGACATGACGGCGTCGGGGTCTTCGCCGGACTCGATGCGGTCGAGCATCTCGCCGAATTCGGGGCCGAGGTCCTCGCCGGCTTCGTCCTGCATCCGCCGGGCCCAGCGGGCGACGGAGCGCGGGTCGTTTTCGTCCACGTCATCGAGCGCGGCGTCGTCGATGTCGTCGGCGCTGCCGCCGCGGCGGACGGCGAACTTCGACATGAGGCGCGTGAGCTTGCGGCCGCCGCAGTGCTCGCAGGCGGGACGCACGGTCGCGGTCATGCTGCGCACGAAGACGGAGGTGCGGCGGTTGCAGGCGGCGCAGCGGTACTCGTAGATCGGCATCGGGGAACGGGATAGCAGAGGACGGCGGCGTGCGGCAACCCGCGATGGTTCAGCCGCGGACGGCGTCCTCGATGTGGATGACGTCGCGCATCTTGCCGGCTGCGTCGAGCTCGACGGCGACGACGTCGACGCGCAGGGGCATGTCGGCGGCCTCGGGATGCGCCTCGACGTAGCGGTCGAGCGCGAAGAGCAGCTTGGCGGCCTTGCGTCGCGTGACGCTGAGCGCGGCCATGCCGGGATAGGCGCCGCGGCGGGTGCGCGCCTCGACGAAGACGAGCTGGTCGCCGTCGACGGCGATGAGGTCGATCTCGCAGTCGCGCACGCGGAACTTGCGGCCGACGATGCGGTAGCCCTTGGCCTCGAGGTGGGCGGCGGCGACGCGCTCGCCGAAGTCACCGAGCCGCTGCCGGGGGGATGGCATGGGGCGATGGTGCATGGCGGGCGGCGTGTGCGCAATGGCGTTTCGCCCGCGAGGGTCGCTGGCCGAGCCGTCCACGCTCGAGGACGCGTGGGCGGACCGGCGGACGGGGCGGAGCCCCTGTCACCGGCCGTCGCCCCTGCACCACGCGTCGTCTTCGTCGCATGCACGGTTGTGCTTCGGCGGCGGGTTGCCGACGAACTGTCCGAACGGCGGCCGCCGCTACGCGGTGGTGGCGATCGCCAGCGGGTCTTTCGCGCGGATGATGCGCTCGGCGCGGGCGGCGGCGGCCGCGTCGGGGCAGGCGACGGTGACCGTGACGGCACCGCCGTCCGTGCGGTGGAAGGTGAGCGCCCAGGCATCGCCCATGCCGAGCGCCATGTAGGCGCCGACCATGCCGCCGACGAGGTGCGCGACGAGCGCCCAGAGCAGCGCGGTCACGACGAGGTTGATCGCGACGAAGCCGGCCAGGCCGAGCGCGAGGCCGAAGAGGCCGCCGAGCGGCGTCGCGATAACGCTCCAGAGGGCGCCGCGCCAGAAGACGCGCCAGACGAGCGGGACATCGGTGTGGCTGCTGTTGGCGCGCGCGTCGGCGCGGCGGGCGGCATCCACGCCTTCGCCGTGCATCGAGATCAGCGAGGCTTCGACGCCGGCGTACTGCAGGGCGTCGATGACCGCGCGGGCGTGCGCCATGTCCCTGCAGGTCGCGAGGACGGTCGTCGGGGCTTGCGGGGCGCTCATGCGATCAGCGTAGCAGTGGCATTCACCTGCAGGTGAGCCCCACCCGGCCCGCGCCGGGGGAGAAGGACTGTGCCGGGGCGGGACACCCCCCGGAGCCCCGTCACGGCGCGGCGCACACTGCGCGCCCGCCGTTGTGCGCGCGCATCCCGGACCGTGCTTGGACGCGAACCGTGTGCGGCGGCCGGGCAGCGGAGGACGAGAGGATGGACGGCGGGGAATGGATGGGCGGCCTGGCGACGCCCGGCTGGGGAAGGGGCGATGTTGGAGGTGCGAGGGGTAACGGCTCGTTTGTGGTGGGGCGGCGTTAGACGGCGAGGGCGGCGGATTCTGGCTCGCGGGATTCGAGGGCGGCGCGGACGGGGGCGAAGCGGCGGCGATGGATGGCGCAGGGGCCATGCACTTCGAGTGCCTGCAGGTGCTCCGGCGTCGAGTAGCCGCGGTTGTGGTCGAAGCCGTACATCGGATAGGCGGGGTGGTAGTCGGCCATGATGCGGTCGCGCGTGACCTTGGCGACGATCGATCCGGCTGCGATGGACGCGGCGAGCGCGTCGCCGTGGACGAGCGAGCGATGCCGGTACTCGGGCAGCGACTCCGCGTCGATCAGCAGCAGGTCGGGACGGCAGGGGAGCGCGGCGAGGGCGATGCGCATCGCCAGCTTGGTTGCGGCGAGGAGGCCCATCGCGTCGATCTCCTCGTGCGAGACGACGCCGGCGCCCCAGGCGCAGTCATCGCGGATGCGCTCGAAGAGGCGTTCGCGCTCGGGTTCGGAAAGCATCTTGCTGTCGCGGAGGTCGGCCCACCAGTCGCGGACGCGGGCGGGGTCGAGGATGACGGCGGCGGCGACGACGGGGCCGGCGAGCGGGCCGCGGCCGGCTTCATCGACGCCGGCGACGTGCCGGAAGCCGCGCCGCCAGGCGGCGATCTCGGCGCCGAGGGAGGGCACGGCGTCGAACAGGCCCATCGGCGGCGATGCTAGCACCATGCCGGATCCCGTGTAAAGATCGCGGGCGCCGCGCGATGCGATGCGCGGCGCGGCGTTACATCGATCGTACCGGGGTTGCGGGGAGCGCAGCAAAGGAGGCAGCGGATGCCCATCGTGCGGGTGTCGATGTTCAGCGGGCGGACGCACGCGCAGAAGCAGGAGCTGGCGCGCGCCATCACGGAGGCGGTGGCGAACATCGCGCATACGACGCCGGACGCGACGATCGTGATCTTCGAGGACATCGAGCGCGAAAACTGGGCGGAAGCGGGGAAGCTCGCGTCGGACGACGAGTAGCGCGCGGGGCACATGGCGATCCATGCCGAAGCGGAGAGATCGTGCGCTCGCTCAGGAGCACATGCGGGGCCGGGAGTAGGGGGACTGCCGATGGGGTTGCTCGCGCCGCGGGCGGATACTGCGGCGATCGCGGCGCGGGGCGCCGGCGTATGATCGATGCGCATGCGGCTGGCGGGGGAGCTTGACGCCGGTCGGGACCACGGGAAGGGAACATCTGCGGCGGCTCGGGCGGTACACGCCTCTGTTATACTGGCCGGGTAGACGCCCCTCTCTTCGAATCCCGGGCGGCTAGGTTAGGGTACGAGCGACAATGAGTTCTCGCTGGCTGCGAAACAGCTTCATCTACCTGCTGATCCTGGTCGCGGTCATCGCGATCGTGCTCGCGTTCCTGCGCAACGGCAGCTCGACGAAGAGCATGACGTTCAGCGACGTGGTGGCGTCGGCGCGGTCCGGCGACGTCAAGAGCATCGAGATCTCCGGGAAGAGCCTGACGGTCGTCAAGAAGAGCGACCCGGATACGAAGTTCAAGTCGCGCATCGGCGACAACACGGACGTCGAGCAGGTGCTGCAGGACAACAACGTCCAGATCGGCGGCTCGGGCGACAACGCGATCGACATCAAGTACAAGGAGCCGGCGGCCTTCGGGAACTGGATCGGGCTGCTGATCAACTTCCTGCCGCTGCTGGCGATCGGTGCGCTGCTGATCTTCATGATGCGGCAGGCGCAGGGATCGAACAGCCAGGCGATGAATTTCGGCAAGAGCCGGGCGCGGATGTTCACCGGCAACAAGCCGACGGTGACGTTCCAGGACGTGGCCGGGGTCGATGAGGCGAAGGAGGAACTGGCGGAGGTCGTCGAGTTCCTGAAGTACCCGGAGAAGTTCGCGTCGCTCGGCGCGCGCATCCCGCGCGGCGTGCTGCTCGTCGGCCCTCCGGGCACCGGCAAGACGCTGCTCTCGCGCGCGGTCGCGGGGGAGGCGGGGGTGCCGTTCTTCTCGATCAGCGGCTCGGAGTTCGTCGAGATGTTCGTGGGCGTCGGCGCGAGCCGCGTGCGCGACCTGTTCGACCAGGCGAAGCGCAACTCGCCATGCATCGTGTTCGTCGACGAGATCGACGCGGTGGGGCGGCAGCGCGGCGCGGGGCTCGGCGGGTCGCACGACGAGCGCGAGCAGACGCTGAACCAGATCCTGGTGGAGATGGACGGCTTCGACACGAACACGAACGTGATCGTGATCGCGGCGACGAACCGCCCGGACATCCTCGACCCGGCGCTGTTGCGGCCGGGACGCTTCGACCGGCAGGTGATCCTCGACCGGCCGGACAGCCGCGGGCGGCAGATGATCCTGGAAGTGCACACGAAGGGGAAGCCGTTCGAGAAGGACGTGGAGCTGTCGACGCTGGCGAAGCAGACGCCGGGGTTCTCGGGCGCGGACCTGGCGAACCTCGTGAACGAGGCGGCGATCCTGGCGGCGCGGCGGAACAAGAAGAAGATCTCGATGAACGAGTTCAACGAGGCCGTGGACCGCGTGATCGCGGGCCCGGAGCGGAAGAGCCGCGTCATCACGCCGAAGGAAAAGAAAATCATCGCCTACCACGAGGCGGGGCACGCGCTGGTGGGGCACCTGCTGCCGAACGCGGACCCGCCGTACAAGATCAGCATCGTCTCGCGCGGCATGGCGGGCGGGTTCACGCGCTTCCTCCCGGAGGAGGACCGGCACCTGATGGCGCGCTCGCAGTTCAAGGACATGCTGGCGACGAGCCTGGGCGGGCTGGTCGCGGAAGAGCTGGTGCTGGACGGCGAGTCGACGACGGGCCCGTCGGACGACCTGAACCGGGCGACGAACATCGCGCGGAACATGGTGACGCAGTGGGGCATGAGCGAGCGGCTCGGCCCGCGGACGTTCGGGCACAAGCAGGAGCTGGTGTTCCTGGGCCGCGAGATCGGCGAGCAGCGGAACTACAGCGAGAAGGTCGCCGAGGAGATCGACGAGGAAGTGCGGCGGCTGGTGGACCACGCATACCAGACGGCGCGGAGCATCGTGCTGGAGAACCGCGACCGGCTGGAGAAGCTGGTGGGGATCCTGCTCGACGAGGAGACGATCGAGGGCGACGACCTGCGGCGGGTGCTGGACGGGCTCGACAAGGACGAGCCGCCGGCCGCGCCGGAGGAGCCGCCGCCCGCGCCATCGACGCCCGAGGAGCTGCGGCAGCCCGACGACACGCCGGCGCCGCGTCCCGACTTCGGGAAGCCGGGGCTCGCATGGGGCAGCCAGTCGAACATCATGCTCGACGGAGAGCGGCCGCCGCAGGCGTAGCGGCGGCGAGGCAGCGACGCGCACGGGCGCGCACTCCACGGGGTGCGCGCCTTGTTGCGCGCGCGGGGGTGGGAGACTCCGCCCCCGGCCTCCGGCCGTCTCCTCTCCCCGGTGTGCCGGGTTCCCGGCACGGGTGATCAGCCCGCTGGCATGACGGTTGGCCCTCGCCCTTGCGTTCGGCAGGGTTGGGCGCTCGTGCGTTCGCATGGTGCATGGTGATGGTGCGTCGGGCGCCGTGCGGCCGACAGGTCGGAAGACCTGTCCTTGCGGGCGGCGGACGCGGTTCCGCGCAACTCGCCACGTCCGGCGCACTGGGGAGCTTCGTCAGGCGGTGAGCGAAGGGGGGCGCCGTTGCGCGGTCTTCGCGCGTGACATCGATTGCGACGAATGGCGGGCGGGATCGGGACAGGCGGCACTCATCGAGCCGCGGGCTTCGGCGTAGGCTCGAGGTGGATGCGGGCGCGCTGGGGGCGCCCGGGTATGGCGGCGGCGGCGGTGATAACGCCGCCCGGACGGAGGTGAGCGATGGCAACGAATGGCAAGACGGAGCTGCCGGTGCGGACGCGCGGGCTGCGCGACGTGGACGAGATGTTCCGGGCGTGGCTCGCAGACCCGTTCCGGCTGCGGATCCCGTGGGCGCTGCGCGAGGCGGAGGCGCCGGCCCCGGCGCCGGCGGTCGACATGTTCGAGCGCGAGGGCAACGTCGTCGTGAAGGCGGAGATGCCGGGCATTGCGCCGGAGAAGATCGAGGTGTCGATCGCGGACGGGGAGCTGAAGATCAGCGGCGAGCGCGAGGAAGAGCACGAGGTGCGCGAGGAGAATTACTACCGCAGCGAGCGCACGTACGGGCGGATCTTCCGGACCCTGACGCTGCCGGAGGGCATCGACGCATCGACGGCGAAGGCGACGGTGCACGACGGTGTGCTGGAGGTGGTCGTGGCGAAGCGCGCCGGCGCGACGCCCACGAAGGTCGAGGTGAAGGCCGCGTAGCGGCGGTCGGAGAACCGGACGTCGGAGGTCGGAAGCCGGAGGCCGGGGGACTCACCCCGGCCTCAGGTTGTCGTCGCCGAGCGCGCGCTGGCACGCGGATGTCTGACGGCGGCCTTCGGCTCTCGTTTCAAACGGTGACGCGTTGCAGGTGGTCCGTGCATCGGCGGTGCGTTGCGGACAGGTCTGCTGAGGTCTCACGCCTGCGCGCCTGGTGGCGGTTCTCTGC
>Ga0070741_10005330_pt1 | contig 28675 bp, 24 predicted proteins | sample Coa_R1_4_FD_66440 | JGI IMG/M metagenome (GOLD analysis project Ga0070741, IMG submission 66440) | Surface soil microbial communities from Centralia Pennsylvania, which are recovering from an underground coalmine fire - Coalmine... | ecosystem: Environmental > Terrestrial > Soil > Unclassified ... | reverse complement strand
CAACGAGGGGGTGCGCGCGGTGGGCGTCGAGTTCATCGGCGAACACCCGCCGCCGGGTTACCTCGACAAGCCGTGGGCGGTCTGCCGCACCAAGCAGTGGCTCGGCATCAACCGACGCCGCCACCCGCGCTACGACGTCAACATCGGCGCCACGGTCGAATTCCTGACCGACGACAAGCAACTGGTCGGCAGGGAGCCGGGCCGCATCGAGAACGTCAGCCGCGGCGGCGCGCGCATTCGCGCCAGAGCCGTCCCGCCGCAATTCGATCTGGTCAGGGTCATCGTCCCGAGCTGCAACTTTGAATCGCTCTCAGTTCTGACGAATCGTTACATCTCGGGGGACGGCGGTTCGCACGTCTGCGTGCAGTTCATCGAGAAGGAATGGCCGATCTGAACCCGCCACTCGGGCGGGGCCCTTTGCTCGCCTGCCATCACCGCCTATAATCGCTGCTTACCGGCAAGTCTTCCCCCTGAGAAAGCCCGAAGCGATGAAACTTGCTGTTGCCCTGCTGCTAGTACTCCTGTGCGCCGTGCCCGCGCCCTCGGCGCAATCCGACCTGGATCGCCTGGTCAATGAGCTGCAGAACAGATACCTGCGGCTCGAATCATTCTCCGCCGAGTTCACCCAGCTTTACGTCGCGCCCGGCGAAAGATTGCGGCGCGAGGTCGGGCGCATGCTGCTCAAGAAGCCGGGCCGGATGCGGTGGGATTACACGTCGCCGGAAGTGAAGCTCTACGTCTCTGACGGCAAGGTGATTTACGAATACATCCCGGCGGAACGCACCGCGACGCGCACGAAAATCAAAGAGTCGAACGACATCCGCGCGCCTTTCCTGTTCCTGCTCGGGCGCGGCAACCTGCGCCGCGATTTCCGGCTGATCGAATTCGCGAGCGAGGCCCCGGTCAACGCCGGCAACCTGGTGCTGCGCCTCGTCCCGAAGCACGCGCAGGAATTCCGCGAACTGTTTATCGAAGTCACGCCTGACAGGAAGCTGCTCGCGCGACTCTCGTTCGTGGACAATAACGGCGCGCGCACGGACTTCCTGTTTTCGAGCCTCCGCGAAAACGTCCCCATCGAGAATTCACTCTTCGTCTTCACCCCGCCGGCCGGCGTGCAGGTGGTGGATCAGTGAGCAGATAATGAACAAGGCAGCCTCAGGCAGCATTCACATCTTCACCGATTTTGACGGGACGGTGACGGAGAAAGACACGCTGATCTTTCTGACCACTCACCTGGGGGGCGGCGCGAAGCTGATCGAGACGATGGGGCGGCTCGTCAGGGAGGGCCAGCTCACGCTGCGCGATTGCATCGCCGGAGAGATGCGCAGCATCCGCGCGCCATTTGCCGAAGCCGTCAGGCTGCTGCGCAAGGAGGTGCAGGTTGACCCGGGCTTCGCGCCTTTCGCCAGGTGGTGCGAGGAGAAAGGGCTGCCGCTGACGGTGCTGAGCGCGGGCTTCCGTGAGATCATTGACCTCTTCATTTCGCCCTCGGATTTCCCGCAACTCGAAATCCTCGCCAACAGCATCAGGCCCGACGAGCAGCGGGGCTGGCAGTGCGTCTTCCGCGACCGGACCCACTTCGGCCACGACAAGGCGGCGACGCTACGGGAGGCGAAGAAAAAGGGCCTGTACACGGTCTTCATCGGCGACGGCCTGTCAGACCGCGCGCCGGCTGAAATCGCCGACGAGGTCTTCGCCAAACATGGCCTCGCCGAATACTGCAAATCGGCGGGCATCAATTGCCACGAGTACCGGACCTTTGATGAAGTGTTGCGGCAGTTGAAGACGGAGTTTGATTCCACGGAGCAGGCAAAAGCATGAGCGCCGACCTGATCATCAGCAACATCGCCGAACAAAAAGAAGTCGAAACGAAGCGCGCTGAGCTGTCCGAACTCGAAGCCACACTCGCCCGGCGCGAGTCCGAACTGGCCAGTCTGCAAGCCGCGCTGCGCGCCTTCGAGGGCCGCTACCTGAAAGTCGTTGGCAGGCATTACGACGAGTTGGTCGAAATCGAAAGGCAGATCGCTGAGCTTCAGGGCCTGAGTCCTGATGCGGACGTTGACGACCCGGCATCGCTGGCTGACGACGAAGTCGGGTGCGGTCAGAACAGGCTCCGTTCGGGAAAGCTCAGGAAACTTTACCGCGACGTCTGCCGCAAATTTCACCCCGACCTCTCCGCCGACGAGCAGGAGCGCGAACACCGTCACCGGCTGATGATCGAGATCAATCGCGCTTACGAAACCGGCTCTGAAGAGCGATTGCGCGCACTGCTCGAAGCCGGCGCAAACATTGAAGTGACCGGCAGCGTCACCGAACTCGTCCTGCTCACGCGCCTCACCGCGCAGGCCCGGGAGCGCCTGATCGCGATTGAAGAAGAGATCGCCGACATCACGGCTTCCGAAACGTGGCAGCTCAAACTCCGGGCCGAGAACGCCGAAGCCGTCGGTGCGGACCTGCTCGCCGATCTGGTCGCGCAGGTCGAGCGCCAGATCAAAAAAGCCTGCAACCGCCTCGAAGCCCTGCAATCCGTCATGCTCACCGCCTGACGCGCCCTCACCCGCCGTTTCGCGGGCCCGCTTGACACTCACAGCCGGGCGATAGTAGAACTCCAGCACTTTTTCAATCCGTCATTTTCAGTTCCGGGTCTGGTTCGCCAGCTCTGCGGTCTGCCGTGTGGTCTGCCGACAGACGGCTGGGGCTGCCATTCATCTGCCATCAGGGCAGCAGGCAGGTAACGTTTTGCCTTATGACCACACTTGCACATGAAACATCACTCGACCGAGTCTGATTTGAAACCACCACGAGGAGAAAAACATGGCTCAACAAAAAATTGACATCACGGTAACTGAACATCACGGGCGCTCGCCCCGCGGGCTGGATTCCGTGCCCCGCTCTGCTTCTTACGACGGGCGCTTCGGCAGGCTGTTTCGCAACCTCGCGCCGTTTGACGTGAACACTGACGACCTCCGGCGGCTGGCCGTGACAATGATCGAGAAGGCGGTGGATGTGGAAAAGGATGATGGATCGCTCTCCAACAACGACCGCATCCCGGCAGGCTTCACTTACCTCGGCCAGTTCATTGACCACGACCTGACCTTCGACCCGAACTCGAAACTGCAACGCGACAACGACCCGGACGGGCTGCGCAACTTCCGCACGCCGCGCTTCGACCTCGACTCGCTCTACGGCAGAGGCCCGGCCGACGAGCCCTTCCTTTACGCCGACGGGCGGCACCTGCTCGTCGGAAAGAATGCGACGAACGAGCCGGACCTGCCGCGCAACGACAACGGCCGGGCGATCACCGGAGACCCGCGCAACGACGAAAACCTGATCGTCTCGCAACTCCATCTGGCGTTCCTGCAATTCCACAACGCCGTGCTGGATGAGCTGGGCGCGGGCTTTGAAGACGCGCGGACGATGGTGCGCTGGCATTATCAGTGGATCGTCCTCAGGGATTTTCTGCGTCATGTCGTCGGCGATGAACTGGTCAACAGCATCCTCGTGAGGGATGAGTACGAAGTTGCCGCCGCGGTCGCGCCGGGGCCGAAGGGCAAGGTGACACTCAAGGACGCTTCCGTCTGGAACGCGCACCTGAAATTCTTCAAGTGGAAGCAGCAGCCGTTTATGCCGGTCGAGTTTTCCGTCGCGGCCTATCGCTTCGGCCACAGCATGGTGCGCGGCGATTACGCGCTCAACCCGCAGACCTCTGCGGATGAGGGCGGCGAGGAAGTCCCGATCTTCGACCCCACGCAGCCCGACAATAACGACGCCGATGACCTGCGCGGTTTCCGCCGCCGCCCCAAAGACCGGAAAATCGAGTGGAACCGCTTCTTCAACTTCAAGCCGACAGGCAAGGAGGATGACAAACTGCAACCGGCGCGCGCGATAGACACGCTGCTCGTCGCGGGCCTGGGAGGGCTGCCGACCAACGTCGCGCCGCCCGACACTGCGCCGAATCTGCCCTTCGGCAACCTGGCATTTCGCAACCTGCTGCGCGGCCAGTCGCTCGGCCTGCCCTCGGGTCAGGCGGTCGCCCGCGCGATGGGCATCCCCGAATCACTCATCGTCAGCGCGAATAATCCCAAATTCAAATTCAGCGTGGGCCCGACTTATAAACTCGCAAATGGCAAACCTGACCCGAGCGTTCCGGACATCAGCAAGGATGAGAAGAAATTTCTGGAGGGCCGGTTCGGCGAGGAGACGCCGCTCTGGTATTACATCCTGAAGGAGGCCGAACTGATCTGCCAGGGGCGCACGCTCGGGCCGGTCGGCGGGCGCATCGCCGCGGAGGTCTTCATCGGACTGCTCGCCGCCGACCCGTTCTCCTTCCTCAACGTCGCGCCGGACTGGCAGCCGACTAAAGGCCGTTTCGGCTGTCCGGCCGACGGGCAGTACGACATGGCCACTTTGCTGAAGTTCGTTCAGTCGAAGAACAAGTAGTTTTGAGACACACGCCGGTACAGTACGCGCGAGCGTCGGGCGACCCGGTGCATCCTGAGAGCGGCCTTACCAGGCCACCGGGTCGCCCGACGCTCGCGCGTACTGTATCAATTGCCAGCGGCGTGTCGGATGAAGTAAAACACGCAGGGCCGGAGCAGGGGTGTGGCGGGCAGCCACCATGCTCTGAACCGCGGATGACCTCGCCAGCGGGAACGGCCTCTGCGTCAGTCTCTCTCGTCAGACTTGTCGGACTCAGGATGGAAATACACGAGGAAACAAAAACAGAAGCGGTGCCGAAAAAGCTGTATCAGCACCTTTACTTCCAGGTGCTGACGGCGATTGTGCTGGGCGCCCTGCTCGGATTCTTTTTCCCGTCGGCGGGCGTGAAGATGAAGCCGCTCGGCGACGGCTTCATCAAGCTCATCAAAATGATGATTGCCCCGATCATCTTCTTCACGGTCGTCGTCGGCATCGCCGGCGTCGGCGATCTGAAGAAGCTGGGCCGGGTCGGGCTGAAATCGCTCGTCTACTTTGAAGTCGTCACCACTTTCGCCCTGATGACCGGGCTCGTCGTCGTCAAACTCTTCCGCCCCGGCGCCGGGATCAACGCCAACGCCGCGACGCTGGACGCGAGGGCCGTCGAGCAGTACGCCACCGCCGCGAAGTCTCAGAACACGGTTGATTTTCTACTGCACATCATCCCGGACACGGTCGTCGGCGCTTTCGCGCAGGGGGAGATTCTGCAGGTGCTGCTCTTCGCTATCCTGTTCGGGCTGGCGCTCGCGGCCCTGGGCGAGCGGGGCAGGGCGATCCTCAAACTGATTGACCAGCTCGGTCAGGTCTTTTTCGGCGTCATCGCCATCATCATGAGGGCCGCGCCGGTCGGGGCCTTCGGCGCGATCGCCTTCACCATTGGCGCGTACGGCGTGAGGACGCTGCTGCCGCTCGCAAAGGTGATGCTGTGCGTGTACGTCACCTGCGCCATTTTTATCTTCGTCGTGCTGGGATTGATCGCGCGCGCGAACGGTTTCAGCCTGTGGCACTTCCTGCGGTACATCAGGGAAGAGCTGCTCGTCGTCCTCGGCACGTCGTCGTCCGAGTCCGTGCTGCCGCGCCTGATGTTGAAGCTCGAACACCTGGGCTGCTCGAAATCGGTCGTCGGGTTGGTGGTCCCTGCCGGGTACTCCTTCAACCTCGACGGCACTTCGATTTACCTGACCATCGCGGCGCTCTTCGTCGCCCAAGCCACCAACACGCAGCTGTCGCTCGGGAGCGAACTGGCGATCCTGGCGATCCTGATGCTGACTTCCAAGGGCGCGGCGACGGTGACCGGCGGCGGGTTCATCACGCTGGCCGCCACGCTCGCGTCAACCGGGGTGATCCCGGTGGCGGGGCTGACACTGATCCTGGGTATTGACCGCTTCATGTCTGAAGCGCGCGCCATCACCAACCTCATCGGCAACGGCGTTGCCACCATCGTCGTCGCCCGCTGGGAAGGCGAGTTCGATGAGGCGCGCGCCGCGCTCGTACTCGACAGAATGAAGGAAGATCAGGTGAAAATTCCGCAGCCCGCTGACCTCGGGCAGCCTCAGGCCGCGCCGCTGCCGAATGATTAATGGAGTGGTGACCGGGCTTCCAATAAGCGCGGCAGGAACAAGTCAAAAATACTTAGCCACGTCACTGAACTATGGTATATTCGCCCCGCCCTGTGAGAGACCGAATCTGCTGACAAGCCTTCCAGTAAGCCTGTTTGCGAGCTTCGGGTAAGAGAGCATACACCCAGGGACCCGGGGCGGCTCTGTCAGGTTTCCCTCCACAACCCTTCGTCAGTTGTTCTACCGTTCAGGCCCCACCAGAACAGATCAAAGGATGCCTTCAACCTTCACCCAAAAGCCTGCCGCCGGCCTGCTCACTGCGCGTTACATGATCGCTTTGAGTGTGCTGGCAGTGCTGCTCATTCTGGTACAGGTTTTCATTCGGGCATCGCTCGGTCAGCTCGCGCTGACGGTGTTCGTGCTGATTCTGCAGGGGGGCCTGATTTTCCGCGCCAGGCGGATGATCGGACCGGGGGCTGGGGCGCAGGATTCGAGCGAACTCCGGCGGGCGCTCGAGGAGAGCAAGAAGAGGTTTCGCGAGTTGTATGACGAGACGCCGGTCGGTTACCACCAGATTGATGCCGAAGGGCGCATCGTCCAGATCAATCAGACCGAACTGGCAATGCTCGGTTACACCGCCGAGGAACTGATCGGGCGTCACGTCTGGGAGATTGCGGAGAGGCCGGAGATTTCGCGTCAGGCCGTTTACGACAAACTCTCCGGCGCCGTCCCCCTGCGCGTCTTCGAGGGGATGCTGCGCCGGAAAGACGGCACGACCTTCTGCGCGCTGATTGAAGATCGGATGATCCGTGACGAGGCGGGGAAGGTTGTCGGGCTCCGCGCCACCATGCAGGACATCACCGAGCGCCGGCGCGCCGAGGACCCCCTCCAGTTGGCCGAGCGCCGTCACCGCGAGCTGGTCGAAGGGCTCAAGGCCATCGTCTGGGAGACCGACCCCGGGACCGGACAGTTCACCTTCGTCAGCGGGCGCGCCGAAGAATTGCTCGGCTACCCGGTCAGGCAGTGGCTGACCGAGGCCGATTTCTGGTCTCACCACCTGCACCCCGAAGACCGCGACAGGGCCGTCCGGTTCCGCCTCGAAGCGACAGGCGAGGGGCGCAATCACGAACTCGAATATCGCCTGATCGCCGGCGACGGGCGGAGCGTCTGGTTCAGGGATCTGGTCTCGGTCGAGATGGACCAGGGCAGGGTGAAACGTCTGAGCGGGATCATGGTTGACATCACCGAGCAGAAGCGGACCGAGGAGCAGCTCCACCACTACACGATGGAGATGGAGCTGAAGAACACGGAGCTGGATCAGGCGCTGGCGGTGGCGCGCGACGCGGCGCAGTCCAAGAGCGAGTTCCTGGCCAACATGAGCCATGAGATTCGCACGCCGATGAACGGCATCATCGGCATGTGCGGGCTGCTCGGCGACACGCCGCTCGACGCGGAGCAGCAGGAGTACACCCGGACCATTCAGGAGTGCGCGGGCGCGCTGCTGACGCTCGTCAACGACATCCTCGATTTCTCCCGGATCGAGGCCCGCAAGCTGGAACTGGAACGCGTCAATTTCGACCTCTATTCGGTAGTCGAAGGCGTGGCCGATATGTTCGCCCACCGGGCCGTCGAGAAGCGGCTGGAGCTGATCTGCTCCATCAGCCCCGGCACGCCCGGTCCGATGCGCGGCGACCCGGGCCGCCTGCGCCAGATCATCCTCAACCTCGTCAGTAACGCCATCAAATTTACCGAGCGGGGCGAAGTGGTGCTGAGCGCCGAGATGGAATCCGAGGACGCCCGCCACGTTACGATCAGGTTCACGGTGCGCGATACGGGCATCGGCATACCCGCCGACAAGCAGCAGACGATTTTTGAAAGCTTCACGCAGGCCGACGGTTCGACCACGCGCAAATACGGCGGGACGGGCCTCGGCCTCGCCATCTCGCGGCAACTGGCCGGACTGATGGGCGGACAGATCAGCGTGGAGAGCAGGCCCGGCGCGGGCAGCACCTTCAGCTTCACCGCGACCTTCGAGAAACAGACGGGCGAGGCTGGCCGGGCCGCGACCGTCCCGCCCGACCTGCGCGGGATGAAGATTCTGGTCCTCGACGACAACCGGACCAACCGGATGATCCTGCAAAAGATGCTGGAAAATATGGGCTGCCGCCCGTTCGTGGTCGCCGACGGCCCGGCGGCACTAAACATCCTGCGCGATGCGGCGGCGGCGGGCGAGCCGTATCAACTGGCGCTGCTCGATATGCAGATGCCCGAGATGGACGGCGTCGAGGTCGGCGCCTGGATCAAGACTGACCCGGCGATCCGCGACACCGTCGTCGTCATGCTGACTTCAATCGGCACGCCGCTGCCCCAGTCCCAGTTGAAGGAGATCGGCTTCGCGGCCTGTCTGAGCAAGCCGATCAAGCAGTCGCAACTCTTCGACGCGCTCATGGATCTGCTGGCGCGGCAGCACCCGTCCGGCGAGGTGATGGCAGAAGACGCGGTGGCATCGATTCCGGGTCCGGCGGGGGAGAATTCCGCGCGCGTCCTGCTGGTCGAAGACAACGAGGTGAATCAGAAACTGGCGCTCATGTTTCTCGAGCGCGCCGGGCACGAGGTGGATGTCGCCGCGAACGGGCGCATCGCCTGCGAGATGTTGCAACGGAAACCGTACGACCTGGTGCTGATGGACATGCAGATGCCGGAGATGGACGGGTATGAGGCGGCGGCGGCGATCCGCTCGCTCGAAGGGCCCGTCAGCCTGACTCCGATCATCGCCATGACGGCGCAGGCTATGAAAGGCGACCGCGAGCGGTGCCTCGCCGCCGGGATGGATGATTACATCTCCAAGCCGATTGACGTTGACGAGATGCTCCTCGCCGTCAGGCGGTGGAAGGCGAGGGGCCGGAAGCCGGGGGCGGCCGTCGAGTCGGTGGATTTCGCGGCGCTGCGGCAGATGGTGGGCGGCGACATGGATTTACTACACAAGATGGTTGACCTGTTTCTCGCGGAAATCCCGTGCCGCCTGCAGACGATGCGCCAGGCCGTCGCCGACGGCAATTACCGCTCACTCGAACTTGAGGCCCACACCCTCAAGGGGGCCAGCGCGAACATCAGCGCGAAGCCGCTCGAGAATTTCTTCTCGAGCCTTGAGGAGTTGAGCAGGGAAAGGAAGATCGAAGCCGTCGGCCAGACCCTGGCGGAGGCCGAGATCGAGTTCGCCCGCGTCCTCAGTTATTTCAAGGGAATGGGGGTCCGCGCATGAAAATTCTGATTGCCGAAGATGACGTGGTCTCGCGCCTTGTCCTCCAGCGGACGCTGGAGCGCTGGGGCCACGAAGTCATCAGCACGACCAACGGCGAGGAGGCCTGGAACAGTTTCCTGGCCGAATCCTGCCGCATGGTGATTACGGACTGGATGATGCCCGAGACGGACGGGACCGAACTCTGTCGCCGCATCCGCAGCATCGAAGACCACGAATACACCTACATCATCCTGCTCACGGCCAAGAGTCAGACGCAGGATCTGGTGCAGGGGATGAACGCCGGGGCCGACGATTTCATCAGCAAGCCGTTCGACCGCTCCGAACTCGAAGTGCGGGTCCGCGCGGGCGAGCGGGTGCTGCAACTCGAACAGTCGCTCAGGGAGCGGACGCTCCAGATCCAGAACATGAATTACCAGCTCTGCCGCCGCGTGCAGCGCGAGAATTCGCTCAACCAGCTGCTCTCGGCCGTCAACCAGTCGCTCGACCCGGGCGTCGTGCTGCGCGTCGCCGCCCGGCAGTTGCAGGAACTCTTCGAGGCCTCGCGCGCGTTCATCATGTTCCTCACCCCCGACGGGCAGTCACTTCAGGCCGTCAGCGAAGACAACGCCCCCGGCGTGCGTCCGCTCGGCTCGCAATACTTCCCGCTGACCCCGGGCCCCGACGGGCAGGAGGGCCACGAGGGCGTGCTGGTCGTGGAAGACCTCCGGGGCGAGTTGGAGCGACAGCCGGATGACATGCTGATCACCCTGACACAGGATTACGACGTGCGCTCACTGCTGAGCGCGCCGATTTCACATCAGGGGAAGTGGCTGGGAATCGTCGGCCTGCACCAGTGCCACCAGACGCGGCGCTGGGAGGAGGACGAAAAGGTGCTGGTCGAGGCGATGGCGAAACAGATGGGCGTGGCGATCTCTCACGCGCAACTTTACGAGCAGCTCCAGGACCTGGCCGTGCGCGACGGACTAACGGGGCTCTATAACCGCCGCTATTTCGACCAGACGCTGTCACTCGAATTCGAGCGCGCCCGGCGGTTCGGTCACCCGCTTTCGCTCGTCATGATAGATCTCGATTACCTGAAGAAGATCAACGACAACTTCGGCCACCAGTCGGGCGACACCGCCATCCGTCGGATCAGCGAGGCCGTCAACTCGACCGTCAGGCGCGTGGACATCGCGGCGCGTTACGGCGGCGAGGAATTCGGCGTCCTGATGGTCGAGACTCAGCCCGCCGGCGCGTCCGCCGCCGCCGAGGGCTGGCGCAAGGCCATCAACCAGTGTTCCATCAACGGCCATTACCTCAGCGCCAGTTTCGGCGTCGCCACTTTCCCGCAGCACGCCGACACGCCCGAAGACCTGATCAAGGCCGCGGATGAAGCGCTCTACCGCGCGAAACGTGAGGGGCGCAACCGCGTCTGCGTCGCCGGCGCGGCGGAACCCGCAACGCAGATCGGCTGGATTCAGAACCAGACCCGGTGAATTTAGCGGGCCTGATTCAACCGGAGCAGCGCCTCCTGAACCCGCCGCCGCGCGATTTCAGCCGCTTGGTCTGTCGTCACGTCTTCCGACTGCCGCGTCGCCCTGGTATAGAATTCGACCTTGCCTTCCTTGAGCTTCTTCTGGCCAATTGTGATGCGGAAGGGAATGCCGACCAGGTCTCCGTCGTTGAGCTTGACGCCCGCGCGCTCGTCGCGGTCGTCATACAGGACTTCGACTCCGGCCGCAGTCAGCCGTTCGTAAATCGCCTCAGCCGTCTGTTTGAGTTCCGCATCCCTGACGTTGAGCGGTGTCACAACGATTTGGAACGGCGCGATGGTGATGGGGAAAATGATCCCCGCGTCATCGTGGTGCAATTCGATTGCCGAAGCCAGAATGCGCTCGACGCCGATGCCGTATGACCCCATGACAATCGGAACCTCCTTGCCATCGGCATTCAGCACGCGCGCGCCCATCGAATCGCTGTACTTCGTCCCGAGCTTGAAGATGTGACCGACTTCGAGCGCCTTGCCGAGCCTCAGCACGCCGTCGCATTTCGGACAGCCTTCGCCTTCGGCCACCGTGCGCAGGTCGGCCCACGCCGTGACTTTGATGTCGCGCCCGATGTTCACGCCGCGCAGGTGGTGGTCGTCATCATTCGCGCCCGTCGTCATGTTGGCGCGACCGCGCAGCGCTTCGTCGGCAATGATTTTGTATTTCGTCACGCCGACCGCGCCGAGGCTGCCGGCATGCGCGCCCATCGCGTCGAAGATTTCTTCGGGGTGGGCCGGGCGCACCTGCTGCAATTCAGCCTTCTCCGCGCGGAACAGCGCGCCGATTGTTGAGGCCAGCTTCGCGTCGTTGAGCGGATGGTCGCCGCGCAGCAGCGCGAGGATGATCTCACTGCGCGCACCTTTCTTGTCTTCGACCGTGGCGACGTACACCAGCGTTTTGATCTGGCGGTCGGCCGCCGCGCCGCCCTCGAAAGTCACCAGGTCTTCGATGGTGCGCACGCCCGGCGTCGGGAACTTCTCAAACGCGCTGTCAGCATCCGCGTCACTGACGGCCGGGATTCTCGAAGTGGCTTTCTCCGTATTCGCCGCGTAACCGCACTTCGGACAGCTGGCCACCAGATCCTCACCGGCCCTGGTGTAGACCATAAACTCGTTCGACGCCGAGCCGCCCATCGCGCCCGTGTCGGCTTCGACGACGACGTAATCCAGCCCGCAGCGGTCATAGATGCGGCAATACGCCTGACGCTGATCCTCAAACGCCTTGTCGAGGCCGGCGAAATCAATGTCGAACGTGTAAGCGTCCTTCATCGTGAACTGCCGCACGCGCAGCAGGCCCGATTTCGGGCGGGGCTCATCGCGGAACTTGGTCTGAATCTGATACCAGACCTGCGGCAGCTGCTTGTACGAACGCAGGTGTTTGCGCGCGATGTCGGTGAAGACTTCTTCGTGCGTCATCCCCAGACACAGGTCGGCGCCCTTGCGATCCTTGAGGCGAAACATGTTGTCGCCCATCACCGTCCAGCGCCCCGACTCCTGCCAGACATCCGCCGGGTTGAGCGCCGGCAGGTAAAACTCCTGACCGCCGATGGCGTTCATCTCTTCGCGGATGATGTCGCTGATTTTGAGAATCGAGCGCTGCGCGAGCGGCAGGTACGAATAAATCCCCGCGCCCAGCTGCCGGATCAGCCCGGCGCGCAGCAGCAGCTTGTGGCTGACGACTTCGGCGTCGGCGGGGTCTTCGCGTAAAGTGGGAATGAAATAATGTGACCAGCGCATCTGGTAAACTCCTTGACCAAAACGTAAGGGCAAATTGACGGAAGATAATGCCTGTCACGATGCCGCCGGGTCAATAGATCAATTGTGATGCTGACATCAAAAAGAATAATTCAAAGTGTGGTGCCTGTGGAGATGTCTTTCTTCTCAGCTCTGAAAGAGCTGTATTCAATAGCCGTGGTTGGAACCCACGGAACCCGGCAAACAGGCAGTTCGACCCTGAAAGGGTCACACCTTCCATTCGCTGACTACAACCCTTTCAGGGTTGGGGTATCAATGCTTCGGCCTCCGTGGGTTTCACCCACGGCTATTGAATCTGTCCCCTCCGGGGACTGGAGGGGAATTGCACTGTGGATCACGCTTGGCCCTGCACCTCACTTCGCCGCAACTGATGTCCCCGGGGCCAGCGTGAATTTCGGCTCGATGTCAACGGGCACGGCGCCCAGTTCGTCAAGGGTCTTCTGCATCACCGGCCTGATCACCGCGTATTTGTCGAGCAGCGCCTTTGCCTTCTCGTAAGAGCCTTCGGCCTCAATCGTCAGAATCTCGCTGGTCAGCTTGCGCACGGCATCTTTGACCTTTGTTGTATCAACACTGAAGGTTCTGTGTTCTTCCTGGCTTTTGAAAGCGCCCTCATCAAGAAGGTAGTTGAATTGCAGCGCGATCCCCTTGCCGTGCGCCTCGGTGATGCCGAACCGGACGGAGCGGAAGGCGCTCGCGAGGAAGGTCGTGTACATCGTGCGCTCGAGCTCCCTGTCCACCAGACCCTTGTCAATCAGGTATTGCAGCGCCCACAGGCCCGTGATGTCCGCCTTCGCTTCTTCGATGGCCGAATAAAGCTCCTTGAGCTGCTGCCGCACGGTCGTGCCCTTGCCGCCCGCTTTGATGTTGTGCGGGCCGAGGCCGTGCATCAGTTCGTGCGCGAGGATGTGCGTGAAGAACGAATCGAAATCAACGTCGGCCTGCTGCGCGGGTTCAAGCACGACTTTTGAAATCGGGATGAGCGTCTGTTTGAATTTCGCCTCCTGCACGTTTTTGAGCATCACGCGCTTGGATCCTTTTTCCTTGACCACGCGCTCGTCGTTCGGCAGGTTGAAGGCCGCCGTCTGCACGCCGCGGTTACCTTCGCCCGAATTGAAGACCACGTCCACCACGCGGATCGGGGAGGCCGCGCCGAGTTTCGGGTTACGGTACTTCGGGTCAAACGGCAGGTTGTTTTCCAGCTCCTGCAGCCAGCCGCTGAATTTCCTGAGCTTCGCCGACTCCGCCTCATCGCGCAGCGTGACGTAGGCTTCGAAGGCGGCCTTGTAGCTGAACAACTCATCCTCGTAGGTTTCATACGGCCCGAAGGTCACGTCAATCGGCGCGTCCAGTTCCATCCACGCCACGTCGCTCGCGTAATAATCATCCGACATAAAAGCGTCGGCGCGCTTCGTCAGGAAAGCCTTCAGCGTCTGGTTCGTCGCGAGTGCGGCGGCTTCGCCGAGCAGCTTTGCCGCCGGTTCGAGAAACTCGCGGTACTCCTGACTGTAGGGTACGGCTTTAAGTTTGCGATCCGCGTCGCGGCGGATGACTGAAAAGAACCCGGTTGCACGTTTCTGTTCCGCCTCAGAGAGCGTTTTCACCCACGACTCGAACTCATCTTTTTTCATGTCTTCAGGATAGTAATTTGCCCCGGGCGGTTTTTCGCGCGGCACGCCTTCGATGAACGGCTCGTTCTTGTCGAGCCGCGACCACGGGCCGGCGTTGATGCGGAAGTAATGCAGCTTCGCTTTGCCTTCCGGTGTGGTGTCGGCTTCGAGTTTTTTGAGCAGCGCCTCGTTGCCGCTCCACACCTGACGGAGGAAGAGCGGGTCGAGCAGCCTGGCCGCTTCGATGATCTTATCGAGCGCCTTGCGGTCGCCTTCCGAGAGGTGCGAAACGTCGGCCGTAATTTCGGTCGGCGCGAAACGGCTAATCTTTGCTCCGAGCGACGATCCCGCGGACATCTTTGATTCCTCCTTCGGCGCTTCCGTCGCGCGCCCGGCGCAACCGGCCAGCGCGAAACTGAAGGCGAGTAATAAAACGGCGGGGCAGACTTCAAGTGGTGATTTCATCAGTGGGTCTCCTTTGGCGTTTCTTTTGCGTTTGGCCGCGCAATTATACTGCGGCAGCCTTCAGGCTGCACTGCCACGGACAGCCGGCAATTAATGCCGCGACAACTGCCCGGGGGCTCGTTGACAGCACTGATGGCAGCCCTTACCTTTAGCGCGGGCAAGAACTCCAGGGAAAGTTTCAATCACCTCAGCAGCATCAATTCCGGTCATTGCGGGAGATGACCTGTGAATCGTCATCACTTTTTCAGTTACTCCACTGACACCTGCCCATGAGCGGTGTGATCAACAGCGGATTTCGGGAGGAAAAAGATATGACAGCTCAGACGACAGGCCGCTGGTTCAGACTGCCGGCGATCTTCCGGCGGTTCCCACAGCTGTGGCTGAACGAGCGGCATGATGAAATCGTCCCGGCGGATAAACAGCAGAGCTATTCAGAACTGGCCGCCGATTTCGCATTGCTGGACAAGTACCTGATGCCTTACTTCCGCCGCTTCGATAATAACGCCCTGCGGGCGCAGAATCGTTTCCTCTGGGGGCAACTCGTGCTGATCGGTGGCGGCGCCGCGACCAGTATTCTCGGCGTGGTGCAAGCGGCTTATGCGAATCAGTTGTGGGGCGTGGCTGAAGCTACCCTCGCCGCGCTGCTGGCGGCCGTCGCCGGCGCGGCACGCGACCTCGACTCGCAGAGGCAGTATTTCACCAGCCGCCTGAAGGCCGAGCGTCTGCGCTACGAGTACTTTCAGTTCCTCGGCAGGATCGGGATTTACGAACGCGACGCCGACCGGGTGCAGCGTCTGATCCTGCGCGTGTCTGACATCGAAGCCGGCGAGAAAGGAGAATCGTCATGACTGAGCGTGACAAACAGTTTCTGACTCTGTATCAGACGCATCGTTACGAAGATCAGAAGCGCTGGTACGACCAGCGGGAGCAGGAATTCGAGAGCGCGCACCGTCAGGGCGTCATTCTGACCGTCTCTTTGCTGGCGCTGACCGCCATCGTTTCAGTCATGCCGGATGGCTGGCTGTGGTCGAAGCAGGTGTGGACGGTGCTGGGCGTGGTCTTGCCGGCCCTCTCCACGGCGCTCTCGGCTTACACGGCGCTCTACGCCTTCAAGCAGCAGGCGCGACTTTATCAGGATGCCAGCCGGGCATTGCACCGCACCGAAGCCGCCGACCCGAACCTCAGCCCGGCGAGTGGCGACGCGGCTTACCACCGGCAGCTGGTCACTTACGTCGCGCAGGTGGAAGACATCTTCCGCAAGGAGCAGGGTCAGTGGGGGCAGTTAATCAACGAAATCAAGAGGCTTGAGCCGCCCGCGGAGAAGAAGCCGGAAGAGAACGAATGAATCACGAGACCCGGCCCCGCGCAACCGACAACGCTGATTCACGCTTTCTGACTCGCCGAGATCTTCAGGTATTGCTGCTGCTCGCCGCCCTGTTCACAGTCATGCTGATCGGCACGTGGCAGCGGTGGGCGCAGCCGTTCATTGACCACGGGCGCGAGATGAATCTGCCGGCGCGCGTGCTGGCCGGGGAGCAGTTGTATGTGGACGTGCAGTTTCTTTACGGCCCGCTCGCGCCTCACTTCAATGCTTTTCTCTACCGCGTCTTCGGCATTCATCTGGCCACGCTCCAGGCGAGCGGGTGTGTCTGCGCGATACTCATCATTGTGATGATTTACTGGCTGGCGCGGCAGTTGATGGATGAAAGTGAGGCTGCGCTGGCCGCCGGACTCGTGCTGGTGTTGTGTGCGCTCAAGGCGACGGCCAATTACGTCTCGCCTTACGCTTACGCCGCGCTTTACGGGCTGGTCTTTGCGCTGCTCACGCTGGCGGGTTCAGTGCGGTATCTGCAAAACCGTCGCGCATTATGGCTTCTTGTTGCCGGAGCCGGGGCCGGACTGGCGCTGGCCTCCAAACTGGATCTGTTCCTGCCTGCCGCGGCCTCAGGTGCGGCGGCGTGGCTGATCGCCAGTCTGACGGAAAGAAAAATCCTGTGGCGTGCCGCGCTGCTCTTCGCCGTGCCGCTCGCGCTGATCGGCGGCGGAGCTTACGCGCTCGTCCTCGCGCGCGTTCCCTGGCGGACGCTCGTGGAAGACAATTACGCGCTCTTTTACAACTTCCCGCCGCAGCTGATCTTCTACAACCGCAACATCAGCGGGCTCGCCGGCTGGCCGCGCTCGCTCACGAACGTGTTCGCGGCGACCGGGGCCTTCATGCTGATCTGCGGACTCTGTGCGCTGGCCGGAGTGATGATTGCCGGGCGATCGCGGTCGGTAGAAAGTTATCCTCGCGTCTGGAAAGTGATGGCCGCGGGTCTGGGACTGTGGCTGGTGATGGTTGTACTTCCAGGGGCGAGGGGTGACGCGAGCCCGCTGCTGGCCGCGCCGGTACTCCTGTCAACAGTGATCGTCGCGGGAGCGGTAAGGTGGTGGAGGCTGCGGGAGATTGATCCTGATGGCGCGTCCCGGCTGGCAACCCTTCTGGTCATTGCGATCTTCAGTCTGGCATCAATCGCGCGGGTGCTGCTCAACGTGACGACGAGCGGGCCTTACACTCCATTCTTCATCCCCACACTGATCATAGTTTCCCTTTACGTGCTCTTTCGCGCCGCGCCCGCGTGGCTGCTGCCAGATCAGATGATACGAGCATACGCCCGGCGCGCGGGGCTGAAGCTGATTGCTCTCGCCGTCGTCGCGACGGGCGCGGGCACGATCAGCCGGCTGCGCAGCCGCAACACTTACCGGATTGCGACTGCTCGCGGCAGCTTCCTGACACTGCCTTCAATCGGCGGGCCGATGGCCGAAGCGATTCGTTACGTTCAGGAACACACCGCGCCGAACGACGTGGTGCTGGTTCTTCCCGAAGGCACGAGCATCAATTTCCTGACGGGGCGCCGCCACCCGCTGCGCGAGGAGATAGTACTCCCCGGCTTCCTGACCGGCGCAAAAGAAGCTGATGCGATTCGCCGCATCGAGTCGCAGAAGGTCTCTCTGATTCTGCTGACCAGCATTGACTCATCAGAATTCCGTGACCGCGCTTTCGGGGTTGATTACAATCAGGAACTGATGCGCTGGATCAGAGAGAACTATCAGCTGAAGGCGAACTTCGGCGCCGCCCCGGGTGACGCAGCACGGCCGGGCGATCAGGAATTTTCCATGCTTGTTTATGAGCGCCGCTGACGGTAGATTCAGCGGGTTCAAAATATCATTTCCACTTACGAGGAGACCCCGAAGATGAAATCCATTCTGCTGATCCTTGTCACGATGGCGGCCACGACCATCGTCATCGCCAGCCTGCCCGCCGCCGATCTGCCGGACTTCGCTCACTGGAGCGCGAAGGAATTGAAAGGTTACGATCAGACGCTGCACGCGAAGGTCTCGGGCGAGCTGAAAATCTCCAGCCAGAGGCTGGCGGATTATGGCAGCAGCAACGTTTCAATCAGCCACCGCGAGGCGAACGGCAAGCCCGAGGGGCACGCGCACATGGACGATTACTTCGTGGTCGAGGCCGGTGAGGCGACGCTCGTCATCGGCGGCGAGATCGTCAACCCGACCTCGCCCGAGCCGGATGAAACCCGCGGCGATTCGATCAAAGGCGGCGAGACCAGAAAGCTCGTGCCGGGCGACATCGTTCACATCCCGGCGAAGATGCCGCACCAGTTGCTGGTTGAAAAAGGGAAGCAGTTCACTTACTTCGTCATCAAGGTGAAAGCGGGGTGAGCCGCGTGTTCTGTCGCCCACGATCATAATGAGGAGCGCAGAACGCGGATCAGCTCGGGGCCAATCCGCGGCTCCGGTCTGATCCGCGCTCCATTGTAATTGCGCGACCCGCGGGCGCCCCGTCACCCGTCGCCCGCTCGCCTAACTTCATTCGCCAGGGTAGAATCACGCCTGTTCATCTCAATCGCAGCCATCGGCCACGGTCGCCGAACTGATTTGCCGATGGGGCTTCTGATACAGGATCAAAACTACATTCCGGAAAGGATGTCTGCATGAATAAACAGCTTCGCTGGAGCTTCAGCGTCATGATGTTTCTGCAATACATGATCTGGGGTGCCTGGTCGCCGGATTACACCGATTACCTGCAAAACAGGCTGGGATTCAGCGGTCTTCAGTCCGGCAGCATTTTTTCGCTGCTACCGATCGGGTGCATGCTTGCCCCGGTGATTGCCGGCCAGCTCGCGGACCGTTATTTCGCCACCGAAAAACTGCTGGCCGTCTTGCATCTGGCCGGAGGTGTGTTGCTGATGCTGGCCGCCAGGATGACTGACTACCGGTCGCTCTGGCTGACGATGCTGGGCTGGGCGATCCTGTACGCCCCGACGCTCGCGCTGACCAATTCGATATGTTTTCATCACATGCCGGAAGCCGAAAAGCAGTTCGGCCTGGTGCGCGTCTGGGGGACCATTGGCTGGATCGCGGCGGGTGCTACACTGAGCAAGGTCCTGCGCGCAATGGCGCCGGGGTTGCTGGGCGGGCTGGGTGGTTTCGACGGCCTGTGGCTGGCGGGCATTGCCTCGCTGATCCTTGGCCTTTTTTCCTTTGCCCTGCCGCACACGCCGCCGGCGCAGAAGGGCGGAAACCCGTGGGCCTTCCTGGGGGCCATTAAAATGCTGCGCGATCCGCAGTTCGCCATCTTTATGGGCATTTCGTTCGTCGTCGCGACCGAGTTGATGTTCTATTACGTCCTCACCGCGCCCTTCCTGTACCACGCCGGAGTGAAAACGGGTGACGCGCCGTTCTGGATGGCCATCTGCGCCCAGGGGGCCGAAATCCTGACGATGCTGGCGCTGCCCTGGATGATGATGAAATGGGGTCTCAGGAAGACGATGACCGTGGGCATACTCGCCTGGCCGATCCGGTATGCAGTTTTCGCGCTGGGCGGTCCGTTGTGGCTGGTGATCGCCGCGCTGACCCTGCATGGCCTCTGTTACGTGTGCTTCTTCACCGCCTCGTACATTTACGTCAATCAGGTGGCGGAGCCGGACATCAGGGCATCGGCGCAGGGGCTGATTACGTTTGTGACGCTCGGCGCAGGGCTGTTTCTTGGCAGCTGGTTTGCCGGATTCATCAATGACCAGTTTACAGTCAACGGCCGGACTGATTACACGAAGGTCTTTCTTGTGCCCCTGGCCCTGACGGTGATCTGCGCGATCGTGTTTATGGCCTTCTTCCGCGAACGCGGGTGGAAACCGCAACCGGCCTCGGCGTAGGCATCCACACATTGAGCGGGCGCCCCGGGCGCGCCCAGGCGAAAACAGCAAGGCCGCCTGCAGAAAAACAATCGATTCTGCAGGCGGCCTTTCGATTATGACGAGAGATCGAAGTTATTTCTTCGCGAAAGAGCGCACGTATTTGACCAGCAACTTGATCTGCAGCGGCTTAAGCGTGCTTTTGTAACCCGGCATGACGCCCATGCCGTCGTTGATGGCCTTGAGCAGCCCGGCGTCGGTCTGTTTGGACTGCCACTCGGCATTGGTGAAATCGGGCGGGTCGAGGCTTTTAATTCCCTTGCCGTCCGCGCCGTGGCACCGCGCGCAATTCGCCTTGTAAATTGCCGCCGCACTACCCGTGCCGCCTTTTTCCTTCGGCGAATCAGAGGCGCTCACTGCGAGGGCAGTGAAGAAGGCTGCGGCAATGAGAACGAGACCCAGCGAAACATACTTTTTCATCGTGATCGGTTCAGCTCCTTAATCTATCGTGATGTCCTCTGGTTTATCCGGTGACCAGCAGGGGGAGAAAGTCGTAATCCTAAAGCCTCAATGTCGAAGAAATCAAGCGCGCCTCCCGGATCGGCAGGCGGGCGCCTTTCTGCGTCGGGGTGCTGCGGTTGCAGGCTTCTCACGGTGTCTTTACCACCGTCGCTGGCCGATCATCCGGCCCGGGGCAGGCGGCCCGGGCGTGGCAGATAATCGGGTATCGCCCCCAAGGCCGGCAGTGATAGAATGCCGGAGCTTTGGCGGGCGCCCGGTCAGGCCCGTCCGGCACCGCTTATGTCACTCGAATACGCCATCGAATATAAGTGCGAGATACGGCGGCGGTATGATGAACCGACGCTGCGCGCGCTGGGCCGCACGGGCGCGCTGATTTCGCGGGTGGTGGCGGAATCGGTCGAAAGTTCCCGCCCGCCATCCGAAGAGAGCGTGCAGTTCGCCACGCACTTCGCTTCGGAAATCGAGCGGGCGGAGCAGGTCGCGGATTACTGCCGCGCCCATTGCCCGGCGCATCTGGAGGGCACTTCGTCGTCGGAACAGATCGGCTGTCTCGGGCGGATCACTTACCCGATTGAAGCGCGCTTCGAGCGCTTCCTGGCCGACCGGCTGCAACTGATCTATGACACCGTCGCGCCGGAAGAGTGGCCGCACCTGCTCCACATCCTGCTCGACGCCGAGTCGCCTTTCGACGGCGAGGCGACGAAGGAGCTGCGGCGAATCACGACCGATGACGGGCTCAGGTTTTTCGACCTCCGCCTGCCGATCCAGCTGGCGCGCAAGGCCGGGCGGCTGACGACCGACAATATTTTCGACGTGCTGGCCGGTTTCTCGGCTTCGGACGAAGGGGCCTCGGGTTACCAGCGCGAGTTGCCGGTGATTGCGCTCGGCGATTACGCAGAATTTCTGGAAGCCATGCTGGTGCAGGACCTGACCGAAGTCGAGCAGGCGCGGTTGCAGTCGAACGGAGTCACTTACTCGCAATACCTGCGTTTCGCCGAGGCCGTCCGGCGCGCCGAAAGTCTCGGAGTCAGAGTCCTGATGGATTGAAGTCCGGGAATTTGAGCCCGGAGTCTGGAATCAACACGCCCCGCCTTTTCACCCTGTCCCCCGAGCGCTTATGTCAGATTCTCCCAGTCACATCAACTTTCGAATCACTGATCGCATTGCGCGGATCGAGCTGGCCCGGCCCCCGCTCAACCTGCTGACGATGGCTGCGCTCCGGCAGATCCACGAGGCGCTGGACGAAACGCTCAACACATGCGGGGTCTGTGCGGTGCTGTTCAGCGCGGAGCCGGGCGCGCGCGCGTTTTCGGTCGGCGTGGAGCCCGGCGAATGCCGCCGTTTGACGGCCTGGCAGACGCTCGAAGCCTTTCACGACATCTTCCGCCTGCTCGACGATCTGGGCAAACCGGTGGTCGCCGCGGTGGACGGCGCAGTGATGGGCGGCGGCTGTGAACTGGCGGCTTTCGCCGACATCGTCATCGCGACCGAACGCGCCACGTTCGCGCAGCCCGAGATCAAGGTCGGCCTCTTCCCGCCCTTCGCCTCGGTCTTTTTGCCGCAGGTCATCGGCCCGAAGCGCGCCGCCGAGATGATCCTGACGGGGGCGCAGATCAGCGCGCGCACGGCGGCGGCCTGGGGGCTGGCGAGTCGCGTGGTGGCTCCGGAAAATCTGGCGGCTGAGACTGAAGAGGTGCTGCAGCAGCTGCGCGCGATGAGCGCCGCGTCGCTCGAAATGGCGCGACGCGCACTACACCTGAACGCCACGCTCGACTTTCGCGAGGCGTTACAGCGCGTCGCAAAACTTTATCTCGAACAGCTGATGTCGCTCGAGGACGCAGAAGAGGGGGTCACCGCGCTCCTTGAAAAGCGCAAGCCCGTGTGGAAGGACAAATAACCCCCCGGGATAAAGAATCCGGAGTCCGAACCCGCCGAACTCTTTCCCGACCCTCAGCCCTGAGTCAGCGCCGCCGTTGAAGTCGTTGAGGCCTCTTCCGAAGCCTGCCCGGCCTTCTCCGGCGATTTGATCTCGAGGTCGCGTTTAATGGCGTCGAGGATCCCGTTGATGAACTGGGTCGCCTCCTGCGTCGAAAAACGCCGGGCGATTTCGAGCGCCTCGTTGATCGCGACGGTCTTGGGGGTCCTGGGCTGGTGGAGAAATTCGTAGACCGCCAGCCGCAGCAGGTTGCGATCCACCACGGCCATGCGCGAAATCCGCCAGTGTTCGGTCCGCAGACGAATCAGGTCGTCAATCTCCTCCAGATGAGAGATCGCGCCGAGCGCCAGTTCGGTGGCGAATTCGCGCACCTCCGGCGCCGCCTCCGCCATCTCACCCCAGTAAGTCGTGGCCAGCTCATCCACGGACGGGTGAGCCATGTCGTACTGGAAAAGCATTTGCAATGCGCATTCACGCGCTTTCCGCCGAGCACCCATAATTATTCAGTGTATAAATGCAATTGTCGGGTTTCAGATTCGGTAATGAGACAAATCTGGTGATTCCTGGTACGGGGCAGAAGAGAGAATTGCTGGTCTGAAGCGACGGGGGATGGCTCGGGAATTTCAAGTCTCGCCTCACAGCTCCTTCAACAGATTAGCCATCTCGACAGCCGATAGTGCTGCCTCGAAGCCCTTATTTCCGGATTTAACGCCGGCCCGGTTGATGGCTTGTTCAACCGTCTCCGCCGTGATGATGCCGTAAGTGATCGGCACGCCGGTTCGCAGCGTAACCTGAGCGATGCCTTTGGTGACCTCACCGGCGATGTAGTCGAAATGCGGAGTCTCTCCGCGGATCACCGCTCCCACACAGATGATCGCGTCGTAACGCCCGCTGGTCGCCAGTCTGCTCGCGGCCAGCGGAACCTCGAAAGAACCCGGCACGCGCACCAGCGTAATCTGATCCGCCCGCGCGCCCAGTCGAATCAAAGCATCCTGCGCCCCCCCGACGAGCCGGCTGACGATCAGGTCATTCCAGCGGCTGGCGAGTATGGCGAAGCGCAAACCGTCGGCGCGTAAAGCGCCTTCAAGTGTTTGTCCCACGGGGGCATTTCCTGTACTCATTTGACGAGCCAGTATATTGACCGGGGTATGGTTGGTCAAGGAAAGTGAAAAACTAAAAGTGAAGAGTCCGGCGTCAGAGAAGCCGGACGATTTTGTTTTCTACTTCCCGCGGAATTCGGGCGCGCGCTTTTCCAGAAAAGCCCGCGTGCCTTCCCTCATATCTTCGGTCGCAAAGCACAGGCTGAACAAGGCTGTTTCCAGAAACATCGCATCATCAGGCGTCAAATGCGATCCACGATTGACTGAGGCAAGTGCATATTTGATTGCCAGCGGGGCGTTGGCACATATCTTTGCCGCCATTTCTTCACAAGCCGGCAGCAGGTCAGCATAAGTCTCAACTACACGATTGATGAGGCCGATTTCCAAAGCCTGCCGGGCTGAAAGATAACGTGTTGTGTAAATCTCAAATTCAGGATCGTCGAATGGTGGGAGCCTGTCTCCACATTCGAAATAATAAAAACTTTCGCTTGCTCTCGGCATCTGGAACTTTGTGTCCGAAGTGGCAATTCGCAAAGGGCAGGTCAATGCGAGAAAAAGACCGAGGTCAGAAACCAGGCCGTTGATGCCGGCAATCACTGGTTTATTCCAATTGTCACGCTGGCAGCGAAGCCCGTCGTCCAGAAGCCGGTAATCTTCACGCGCGATAATATCGGCAACGCTGTAGTCTGCTCCGATCAGGATGGCTGTGCGAATTCCGTCATTGTTATTGATTGTTTCGAATGCCTTCAGGAGTTCACGCAGCGTCGCTGCGTCAAGAGAAGTGTTTCCAGCTTCACGATTGATCGTGAGCAGCACGACCCCTTCGCCGCGCTGCTCGAACGTAAGGTTGTCAAACTTATCTGTCAGCATCTCAAATTCCGAATCCCAAATCTCAGATCAGCTTCACCGGCTGCGGGTTTTTCGGGTCGCCGTAATCGTAAAAGCCCCTGCCCGATTTGCGCCCGTACATCCCGGCCAGCACCATGCGCCTGAGCAGCGGCGGCGGCGCGAAGCGCTGCTCCCTGAACTCGTCGAACATGATGTTGGCAATGTGGTACATCGTGTCGAGGCCGACGAAATCGCTGAGCGTGAGCGGCCCCATCGGGTGGCCGCAGCCGAGCTTCATCGCGTTATCAATGTCCGTGATCGAGCCGAGGCCGCCCTCAAACGCGCGAATCGCGTCGAGCAGGTACGGCACGAGCAGCCGGTTGACGATGAAACCCGTGCTGTCACTAGTGCGCACGACCGTCTTGCCGAACGCTTCGCCCAGCCTCACGGCCTCTTCGTAAACAGCCTCATCGGTGACAATCGTGCGCACGACTTCGACGAGCTTCATCAGCGGCACGGGGTTGAAGAAGTGCATGCCGATGAAGCGCCGCCGCCGCTCGGGCGAAGTCGCCGTCATCATCTCCGTGATCGAGAGCGAAGACGTGTTGGACGCGAAGATCGTCTCGGGCCGGCACAGGCCGTCGAGTTTCTGGTAAGTCTCGCGCTTGACGTCGGGGTTTTCGATGATGGCTTCGATGATGATGTCGGCGTCGGCCAGCTCTTTAAGTTCCGTCACGCCGCGCAGCCGCGCCATCGTCTCGTCCTTCTGCGCCGGGGTGATCGTGCCTTTCTCAGCGAATTTCGCGAGGGATTTTTCGATGCCACCGAGGCCCTTCCGCACCAGTTCGTCGCTGACCTCGACTACCGTCACTTCAAAGCCGCTGGCCGCGGCGGTCTGCGCGATCCCTGAACCCATCAGGCCCGCCCCCAGCACTCCAACCTTTCTGATCGTCATTGATCCTCCTGCTGATTGTGATTATTTCGTTGCCGATGAGTTCGGAACCCAGCCTTCGGGTCTGAACTCCGGCCTCTCCAGTTGCGTGACTGCCCGCGCCGGCCTCGTGCGGGGAAGGTATTTGCCGCCCTGCTGATAAGCCCGCATAAAGCTGTACGCCACAATCGCCACGCACACCGCCAGCACGGCCAGCCCGGAATTCGTCACGCGCTCCTGCCCCGGCCTGACGTAAGGGATCAGCAGCGCCAGCACTATGCCGGTCATCAGCCCGCCGACATGGGCGGAATTATCAATGAACGGGACCAGATAGCCGATCAGCAGATTGATGGCGATCATCGGCAGCACGCCCGCGCCGAATGCCCGGCGGAACACGGGCGGCAGGTCGGCGCGATACTTGTAGCCGAAAACGAGCAGCACTCCGCACAGGCCGAAGATCGCCCCTGATGCGCCCGCCCCGGGGATGGTCGGGTCGAGTGACGAGAGGTGGCCGAAGTAGCTGCCGACCACGCCGCCGATGCCTGAGAGCAGGTAGATCAGCAGAAAGCGCGCCGAGCCGTAGAGCCGCTCGACCGTCGGGCCGATCATCCAGAAGACGTATGAATTCGACGCCAGGTGCATCAGCCCGATGTGAATGAAGATCGGCGTCACCAGCCGGAACCACTCGCCCTGATGTAACAGCGCGTTGGTCTTCGCCCCGAAGGCGACCAGCGTGAGCGGGTCCGCCCCGTACACGAGCTGCCGCTCGAGTGGGTAGACTGTCAACAGACTCATCAGCAGGAAGACCGCCAGGTTGAAGCCGAAGATCGCGTACGTGACCGGCGTGGCGCGTGCGAGGAACGCGCGGATGAACCGCTCCTCGCTCCGCGCCTGAGTCACGTCGGCGACCGAGAGCAGCGACCGCGCGCCGCAATGGGCGCACTCGGGCGACTCGGCCGGCGTCAGCTGACCGCACTGCTGGCAGGCGCGAAAATGGCGTGCCGTGCTGATGTCGTTGTCTTCGTAATTCACCGTGGGTTACCTTGCGCGGATCGTCCGCAACTCGAGGCCGAGTGTATCCGAAGACTGGAATGCTGTCACACCGCGCCCGGCCGGCTCGGGCATCACCCCACATCTTTCCGCTTCAACTTCGCGGCGCGGGGGCGCATAATTCAACGCATCCATTTTCCCGGAGTACTGCAGTCGTGAGGAAATCAGTCATCTCCATCATTAATCATTCAGTCTTTATTCTGCTGGCAGCGACATTGATCTCCGGCTTCGCGTCGGCGCAGAGCGCGGATCAGACTCCGGCTCAGTCGCCGCCCCATCAGCATCACCACACCAATCCGACAAAGCCGAAGCCGGACGCGCAGCCGCAGGCCGAACCGCAGCCCGAACCGGACACCAATCACGCTCACCATCACGCCGACGCCGCAGGCTCAATGATGAGTACCGTGACCGGCGGCCCGTTCCGCTCGATGAATGCGCTCGGCTCGGGGACGGCTTTGCAGCCCGCCTCGACGCCGGTCTCGGGCTGGCATTTCATGCCCGGCGAATGGATGGTGATGCTGCACGGCGAACTCAAGATCGGTTACAACCACCAGGGCGGGCCGCGCGGCGTCGGCAAGGCGGAGTCGCAGAACTGGCTGATGCTGATGGCCGAGCGCAATCTCGGTCGCGGCAGGCTGATGCTCCGTGGGATGGTTACCGCCGAGCCGCTGACCACGCCGCACGGCGGCTTCCCGCAGCTTTTCCAGACCGGCGAGACTTACCGCCGAATTCCCATCGTTGACGCCCAGCACCCGCACGATCTGGTGATGGAACTGGCGGCGAGTTACACGATCCCGATTTCGGAGAAGATTTCGTTTCAGCTTTACGGCGGCCCGGTCGGCGAGCCGGCGCTCGGCCCCGTCGCTTTCATGCACCGCGCTTCGGCGATGGAAAATCCGTCGGTGCCGCTCGGCCACCACTGGCAGGATTCATCGCACATCACGCACGGAGTCGTCACCGGCGCGCTGACGGTCGGGCGCTTCCGCTTTGAAGGCTCGGGCTTTCACGGCAGGGAGCCGGACGAAAACCGCGCGGCGATTGAACTCGGCCGGATTGATTCGTACAGCTTCCGCGTCGGCTTCCTGCCGACGCCGAACTGGGCGATGCAGTTTTCGTACGGGCACCTCGACACGCCCGAGGCGCTGACCACGAGCGACGTGATTCGCCACACGGCTTCGATTACGTGGAATCGCCCGCTGCGCTCGGGCAACATCGCCAGCGCACTCGTCTGGGGGCGCAATTCGGAAGTCCACGGCGTTTCCAATTCGTACCTGCTCGAATCAACGGTCAATTTCCTCAGAAAGAATCACGCTTACTTCCGCGGCGAGTTGCTCGACAAGCAGGGATTGTACGAGGACAACATCTTCGGCAGGCTGGGACTGGTCTGCGTGCGCGTCAAGCCGCCGAAGCCGCTCGAGGCGGCAGGGCAGGTCAGTGATCCATCCATCATCAATATCGGCACGCCGCCCGGCACGATTGTCTGTCAGCCGGGCAACCCGGCCACCACAACCCCGACTGCCGTGGCATACACAGGCCCCATCGTCACCCACCCGGACCCGCCGCCGTCAACGCCCACGCGCGCCTATCCGCGCGAGGTTTACAACCGCTGGTTCCGCGTCGGGGCTTTCACCGTCGGCGGCGTGCGCGACCTGATCGCGAATGACAAATTGAGGGTCGGCATCGGCGCGGACGTGACCTTTTATCACCAGCCGTCAGTGCTTGATCCGATTTATGGCCGTGGGACGAAGTCGTATCAGGTGTTTCTGCGCTTCCGACCGGGCGAGATGAAGTGAAGAGAGAATGGACAGGGAGAGTGGGGGGAGGGGGAGAAAAGGCGAGGGCTGCTTTTATTCTCCTCCTCTCCCCCTCGTTCTTATTCCGGTTTGGCCTCACCGGATTCTTCCGGCTTCGCCACAGGTTCCTTCTTCGCGTATTTTCTCTTGAAGCGATCAATACGACCGGCGGTGTCAACCAGCTTCTGCTGGCCCGTATAAAACGGGTGCGAAGCGCTGCTGATTTCCACCGAGTAGAGCGGGTATTCCTTGCCGTCTTCCCAGACAATCGTTTTGTCGGTCTTCACCGTCGAGCGGGTGATGAACGCGAAGTCAGTCGAAACGTCCTTGAAAACGACCGGACGGTATTTGGGATGAATGTCTTTTTTCATTGCTCAATGCCTCCAAAGTGTACAGCAGCCCCCCCTGGTCTGCTGGCTGCTTTCAAAAAATCGCTGCGCCCGGCGCACAGGCGGGGCAGACCCCTGCAAAACAAGTCGGGCAGTATAAAGGATCAGGCCGATTGATGGCAACTTCGCCGCGCTTCGCCCGAAACCGGACTGCTCAACCAGCCAAGGCCATTCAGTTTTCCCCGGAGAGGTTGAAAAATGCTTCACCAACAAATAAAGAGTGTTGTTTCAGGCCGTAACGGGGATGCCACCCCACGGCCTGAAACAACACTCTCTAAGGTG
>Ga0070741_10005329_pt1 | contig 28680 bp, 22 predicted proteins | sample Coa_R1_4_FD_66440 | JGI IMG/M metagenome (GOLD analysis project Ga0070741, IMG submission 66440) | Surface soil microbial communities from Centralia Pennsylvania, which are recovering from an underground coalmine fire - Coalmine... | ecosystem: Environmental > Terrestrial > Soil > Unclassified ... | reverse complement strand
CGTCGTACTGGGGCTCGTTCCCGGCGTCCGACACCGGCGATCCGGGCTGGATGGTGATCGGCTATACTGCGCAGTTCGGCAATGGCTTCTCCGCGACGATCGCCGGAGAAATGCGGCGTAGCACGCAGATCATCAACGAAGGGGGCGCGGGCGGCAGCATTCTTCCCGGTGCCTATGGCGGCAACAACGGCATGGGTGCCTACGGCGGCTTCCAGATGCCGGACATCGTCGCCAACCTGCGCGTCAACCAGGCGTGGGGCTCGGCCCAGGTCATGGGTGCAATCCACCAGGTCAATGCGCTTTACTACACTACGAACGGTGCCAGTAACGCGAGCGGCACCCGAGCAAACGGTCATCCTGACGACGAGCTCGGCTTCGCAGTCGGTGCCGGCATCAAGGTGAATGCCCCGATGATCGGCCAGGGCGACTACTTGCAGGCCCAGGGCACCTACACGCAGGGCGCCGTGCGCTACGTCTTCCAGACCCCGAACACGAACTGGGGTAAGGATGATGGCTTCTCGTCTGGTTGGGGCATCGTGTCCGATGCCGTCTATGGCGGTACTCTGGGTAGCGTCGTTAACCCGGCAACCGATCTCGAGCTGACGACAGCGTGGGGTGTCAACGCGGCCTATGAGCACTTCTGGAACCCGCGCTGGAGGACCTCGGTCTACGGCGGCTATGCGCAGGTCAGCTACAACGGCAATGCCAACAACATGCTGTGCACCGGCAACGTCCTGGCCGTACCGACCAACGGCTGCGACATGGACTGGAGCACCTGGTGGGTCGGCACACGCACCCAGTGGAACGTCACAAAAGACTTCTACATGGGCGTCGACGTGCTGTACTCGAAGATCCAGTCGGCGAATACCGGGAACAGAACGTTCGCCGGAGTCGGTACTGTGGCCTCCGCTTTCAACTCGGCGGCCACCGCCGCGGTTCCCGCGGATGATGTGGACAACATCATGATCCGCTTCCGCGTGCACCGCGACTTCTATCCGTGATCGCGTAGCGGCCTGACAAAAACTGCCCCCGGCAGGAAACCGCCGGGGGCGCGTCCTCGTAAAGAGCTCGGCGTTCCGATACATGACACTTCTAGTGGCAAGGCAGTCGCGTGATTTCACCGAGCTCTTCAGGCTCGAACGTCACGCCTTTGCGGCCAAGATTCGCCTTGCACGCGCAGTGCTCGGTTGGAGCCAGAGCGATCTTGGCTCTCGAATCGGGTTGACCCAGCGTTCGATCCACAAGCTTGAGCAGGGTGAGACCGAGCCGCGTCGTACGACGATGCGCGCGCTTGAGGAAATCTGGCGCGAGCACCACCTTGAGTTCGAAGACCTGGCGGACGGCAGTTTTCGCGTCAGCATCCGGGCGGAAGCCCTCGAGCAGCCGACGACGGCGCGGGTCCGCCCCCGGAAGTCCCCCAAGGCCGATCTCGGCGTGACGAGTCTCGCCCACCGGGCGTCCTGACGCTCCGGAGTACGTTCTTCACCGGGTTTAGGGTCGGGGTGAGCGGGCCGCGCCGATTGTCACCACGGCTTATCCGCCCTATAGGGATGCCAGCGCCTTGAGCCCGGATTTCCCCATGGTTGCCAGAATCTACAAGCCTTCCAAGACCGCAATGCAGTCAGGCTTCGCCAACACCAGGAACTGGATACTCGACTTTGAACCCGAGGTGCCGCGCCATGTGGAGCCGCTGATGGGATGGACGTCATCCAGCGACATGCGGCAGCAGTTGCGGTTGCGGTTCGCCACAAAAGAGGAGGCGGTGGCATACTGCGAACGGCACGGGCTTACCTACGAGGTCTTCGACGCCGCGCCTGTGAAGCGCCGGACCATTTCCTACGCCGATAATTTTTCCTTCAAGCGCCGCGATCCCTGGACGCACTAGATCGCCGAAATCGCGGGTCAGGTCGCCCGCTTTTCTGCTGCGCCCTCCAGGCTGCGCCCCTGGGTTGCCGCGCGCTGGCGCAGAAGGGAAACAAAGCGCTCTTGCGGCATGGGCTGGCCGAGCAGGTAACCCTGGCCATAGTCGCAGCCCATGCTGACCAGCGCCACCGCGTCGGCCGCCTTCTCGATGCCGACCGCCACGGTATAGCGGCCGAAACTGTGGGCCAGGTCGATCACGGTCTTGCAAAGCGGCGCGTTGACCTTGTCGGTGCCGCAATCGGCGACAAATGATTTGTCGAGCTTGAGTTCTTCGAACGGCATCTCCTCGGCTTTGGCGAGCGTGGAGTAGGCGCGGCCGAAATTGTCGATCGCCAGCTTCACGTTGTGCGGCTCGAGCTTCTTGCTCAGTTCACCCGCAAGCTTGAGGTCATTGACGATCTGCTCTTCGGGCACGTCTATGATCAGGCCCGGCCATTTTTCGCCAGGTAAACGATGTGTCTTGACGATGTCCTCGATCGGAATCTTCACGAGGGCGGGCACAGGAATGTTGACCGACAGGCGCAGATTGACCCCGAGGCGGGAAAAATGTGCGCTTGTCTTGAGCGCGCTTTCGAGCGCAAGCTCCGACAATTTCGCCGTCGCAGGTTCAGTGGCATCAGCGGTGAACGCACCTGCGAGCACCATGCCGTGCTCCGGATGGCGGACGCGGGCATAGGCCTCTGCGCCCGCCAGCTGCTTTTTGCGTAATGCGATTTTCGGCTGGTACCAGAACTCGACCCACTTGTTTCTGATCGCGTCGTCGAGCTCGAGCTTGGCCGCGACCGCGGGCGGCATGCCGATTTTGAGGTCCTGGACGATTTTGACGATCGTATCCGTCTCAAAGGGCTTCTTGAGTACCGGCAGCATCTGCAGCTTGTGCTGGGTCCCGATGCCCTTGACGTGCTCGAGGACGGCAGCGCCACGCGCGCTCATCAGTTGGACTGCGCCCCGATAGCGCAACTTGCCGAGGGCGACGACCGTTTCGATGGCGTCAGCGGACTCCAGTGAGATGTTTATGAAGACCAGGGCGGGCGCGCGCGTTTCAAGCGCCTTGCGCATGCTGGCACCGTCGGCGAATTCGACGGTATCTATGCCGGAGCCGTGGAGCACCAGCGAGAGGAAATGGCGGATGCTCGGCTCTTCGTCAACCACATAGCAAAGTGGTGCCCCTTCCGGCGCGAGGGGAGGTGATTCGACGGCGGAGGCGCCGTCGCTCGATGTCGATGAGGTGGCGGGTGGCTCGGTCATCTGCCGTTCGGGCGCAATGGATGAATATGCGGGGTCCCCCGAACGCTATTCGTGTGCCAAACTTGTTAATTATGGGTTTCCCATAAAGGCGGCCGACCCTCCTGCCAGCACACAAAACGAGCGAAAAGTACGAGACTCATATACGGCCCAGCGGGCCCTACTGGCCCTTGGGGCGACAGGTCGCAAAGAACACGGGCTTGGTTATCGGCGCCGGGCCAGCGACGTTTATGTTCTGGTCAGTCGAAAGCGAAGCATTGATCTGGGCTGCCCGGTCCTTGCATGCCTGCTCGCTGGGCAGATTGGTCGTCTGGCTTGTCCGCAGCAAGCCGGCGGTCATCGTGACGATCAGCACCCACTCGCTCATCGATTGTTTCCAAACGGAGCATTGGATGTTGACTTTATACGATGAAAGGCCGTGACCAACTTGATACTGGTCAAATTCGTGGGTGGGGCGGCAACGTGCTGTCAGGCATTGGTTTTTTGGGCCTTAACCCGGGCGTGGCGCCTTGGGCGCCGCGCAACCCTCTCGGCGGGGCGGCTCGGTCCGGCATGGCGGCGGCAGCCCGGAAATTGACGCGGAAATCGGGATGGCCCCTTGCTCGAAATGCCATGTCCCGAGGCTTTGCTGTCGTTATGATCTCTCGTTCACCGGGGGATTTTTTGGCACAGGATTTGCGCTTTGCGCAGTTCACGGATCGTGCACGCCGCGCATGGGTCGACACATGGGTCGGTAAATGACGTTTGTTGAAACCATTGACCGGCTCGACCGAAGCGAGCGAATCCGTTTTTGGTCGATCGCCATCTTGCTTTCACCACTCGCGATCACCGCAAAATGGTTCGGCGTCGTGCACGGGTTCTTCATGTACGACGACTTCGATCTTCTGCTCGTGCTCCGTGAAGTGCCATTCGTAAAATCACTTTTTGTTTTTCACGGCGACGGCACGATACCGCTTTTCCGGATTTTTTTTGCGTTGATGTACAACGCCTTTGGCGTGAACGAGTTCTTCTGGAACGCTTACATCATTCTTCTTCTGGTCGCCCTCAACTTAATGGCCCTCGCCATCCTGATTGAGCTTGGTGTCGGCTTTGTAAGCGCTGCCTATTTTTACGTCGTGATGCTCACGGCATCGGTGTGGCAATTGATGTCCTTCGGCTACTACTCGCTGACCATGTACCATCAAATCGGCTTATGCGGACTCGTTGCTGCATTTTTCCTCTTGCGGTGGGTCAACCACCGGCGTGACACATATAAATGGCTGACCGTCATGCCCTGCACGGTGGCGCCATTTATCCATGTGTCGGGAGTGTACGTTCCGGTTTCAATTTGTGGAATTGCGCTGATCGCGTTCTTTGCTGTCGAGAAGCGGCGCCATCTCCTCGATTCGCTTTGGCGCGAGCTGAGATGGCTTTTCCTGTCACAGACGGCCATTTTGGCGGTTTTCACGGCATATTTTGTGGTCGCATTCAGCCACCACGGTGGCCCGATGTTTGGCATGGCGCGCGGCAGCTTGTCATTCGAATCGATTGCCACGAGTGTCTATCTGTTCATGTCACAAGGTCTGGCGCTCGAGCTGTTTCACTCACTGGTCGGAACAGCAATGCCACATGCGTACATGTTTGCCAGTCTGTTCGCGGCCATCGCGTTTTGCGGCGCGGCTGCTTACTTCACGCTCGGATTGGGACTTCTGCCGAAAAGCGAAAGACTGACGTGCGCGGCGCTACTGGTGCCGCCAACGGTCATTGCACTTGTCGTCGGCGTCGGACGGCGCATAACCGACATCAACTACTTTGTCGGGTCTTCCGGAAAGTACAGCTCCATAGCGCTTTTGTGGTTCACGATGGCGGCGGTCTACATGGCGGACTGCATCGTGCGAGGCTATCTATCGAGCCTGCGGAAACAGGTTGCCCTGCTTACGGTCATCGCTATCGTTTTTGTCGTTGGCCGCCATGTAGTTTCAACAAATCCCTGGGTCAAGGAAACTCAGCTCCGGCGACAGCAGCTTTACGAGCTTGTCGATGTCTTTGCGCGCTATGCCGAACGGTATGCGCCGGCACGAGTTCATATCCCGACGCTGGATGGGGAGTTTATTTATGACAGCTACAATTTGCTCTTTAAATATAACCTTGTTCACTACCGGCCATTTTTTACATTCGACGCGCGGCTGACGCTCCTGCGCAACACAGCAATGTCGGATTGGGGCAGTGAGGCAGCCGTAACCGTTCCGAGTCTGCGGGACGCTGTTGACCGAAGCTTTGTGCACGCACTCGAAGCAGACAGCGTTTTGCAGTCACTTTATTGCCGTGGCGTTGAGCTGCATGCGTTGGAAGGGGCTTGGCGGCCAAAGGGGGCGTATCTGCCGTTCGATCGGTCGAAAATATCCGGTGCACAATCCGTCGCAATCGAAGGCGAGGCCGTATTGTTTTCAACGGCCGGCGGAGCCACGCTGCAGATTCTGGACGGGGCTTGGGATCCGGAACAGGCGCACATGCTCTCGCTGCAGGTTACGGGTGAGGACATTGCGAAGGATGCGAAGCAAGACACCGGAACGCAAATCGAACTTGTTTTCTCCGGAGAACTCCGCATCCCCTATGAGACAAACATTATCCGCATCCCGACAAATGGCGAACGGATTACAATCGATCTCCTGCAGCTTTATTCCTATGCTCTCAATCCATCTGTGCATGGTCTCGTGCTGCGATTTCCAAACGCAGGCCGCTATCGGGTCTCGGGCGTGCGTCTGGGATAGGGGACAGCAACCGGACGGGCGGACGGTTTCCGGGGGCATTGTTCGCGAGCTTGCGGAATATTTGCGGCTCAAAATAGGGACGTTACTGCAACTTAAGAACAGAGACGCGCAATTTTGAAGGAGACAGCAGCAAGTTGCTGGCACGAATGCGCTTATGGAGTAGGCTAAAAAATTCTATGCTGCCGGCAGCGGCAGCGGTCTGGCACATACGGAGGAGTGGGCACATGAATGGTCGTTCGTTCAATCTGTTCGTTTTAGCGGCTCTGACCCTGGCCAGTGTGACAGCCGACCAAAGCATGGCACAGGATGTAATCCGGGTTGGAGCTCCGCTGCCACTGACCGGGCCGTTGTCGCCCGAAGGTATCAAGCAAAAGCAAGGATACGATCTCTGGGCTGAGGCGGCCAATTCCAAAGGCGGCATCAAGGCGGGCGGGAAGAGCTACAAGGTCGAAATCGTTTATGTCGACTATGCCTCGAATACACCTCGGGCAGTTCAGACGGCCGAACGCCTTATCACGGAAGATAAAGTGAATTTTCTGTTTTCGCCGTTCGGATCCGGTGCAACGAAGGCAGCAAGCGGAGTGTCGGAAAAATACGGAATTCCTACCGTCGCTGCGACTGCCTCCTCGGAGCAGGTCTACGACCAAGGTTACAAATATCTGTTCGGGACCTTTACCCCGAACGACACGTTGACCGAGCCGCTCAGCACGATTGTCACCGGGCGTGACCCGAACACCAAACGCGTCGCCATACTGGCGCGGAACGATTTATTTCCGCTTGCAATCGGCAACGAGATGGAGAAATCCGCCAAGAAGCGCAATCTCAACGTCGTAATGTTTGAGAAGTACGCGATCGGTACGATGGATCACGCTTCGGCGATCACGCAAATGCGCGCAGCAAAGCCGGATTGGATATTCGCAACCGGCTACATCAACGATCTCATTCTCATCCGCAAGCAAATGAGCGACCTTGGCGTCACTGCGCCGGTAGTGACGATGATCGCCGGTCCGGCCTACAAGGAGTTTATCGACGCGGCCGGTCCGCTCGCTGAAAATGTATCCAGCGCAGCCTGGTGGCACCCGGCTGTCCGATATGACGGCAAGGGTGTCTTCGGCTCGACGGAAAATTTTAACAAGATGTGGGAGCAGAAATACAAGGATGCGCCGGACTATGCGCAGGCGTCTGCCGCCGCGGCCGGGGAAATTTTCCAGCTGGCGATTGAGAAGGCGAACAGTATCGATCCGAAAAAGGTGCGCGACGCTCTCGCGGCTCTGGACACCACGACGTTCTATGGACGCATTAAATTTGGTGCCACTGGGCAGATTACGTCACTCGATCCGCCGGTATTCCAGATCCAAGGCGGAAAGCCGGTCGTGCTCTTTCCCGACTATATCAAGCAGGGCGAGCTGAAGATCGGAGTGAAGTAAAATTAGCGACCGGGGTCTCCCTCGCACCGAGATGCCGTTCGAAACGGGCGATCCGCCGGATTTGGGCTCCGCCGGGTGCTGACAGCGGCCGGCAACGGCCGCATCGATGTGCAGTTTGCCGCATGATCTATCTTCAAGTCCTTGCGAACGGTGTGGTGCTGGGGGGACTGTACGCGGCGATCGCCGTCGGATTCTCACTGGTGTGGGGTGTGCTCAACGTCATCAATTTGCTGCATGGCTCATTCATCATACTCGGCGCCTATGTCGCCTTCTTTGCGTACGCGCTATTTGGTCTGCATCCTTTTCTGTCGGCGCCGCTTGCAGGCCTCATCCTATTTGCGATTGGCTATTCGCTGCAGGGCGCCATTATCAATCGCGTCATCCGCGCGCCTGTGTTGATGACCTTAACGCTGACCTTCGGTCTTGATCTGCTGCTCAACAACGCGATGTTGCTTGTCTTCAAGGCCGATTACCGAAAGGTGGTACTCGATCCTCCGCTCGGTTCAATTGTTATTGGCCCGACTGTGCTGCCACTTGATCGGGTCGCGGTGATGGCCCTTGCGCTCCTGATGACCTACGGCCTGTACCGACTATTGCGGGACAGCAAATTGGGTCGCGCAATCGTTGCGATTCGGATGGATCGCGAAGCGGCGGCGTTGATGGGCGTCGATGTAATGCGGATGCAGGCGATGACATTCGCGATTGGAGCATTCATGGCGGGCGCAGCGGGAAGCCTGCTCAGCATCATCTATCCGATCTCACCGCTCAACAGCATCACTTTCCTTGGCAAGGCCTTCGTCATTTGTGTAATCGGCGGATTGGGCAGCGTGGGCGGAGCCATCGTCGGTGGCATCGCCCTTGGTTTGATCGAAAGCCTCACGGCCCTGTGGTTCGGTCAGGAGTACGCGGTACCGATTTCGTTTGCGTTGCTCGTGGCATTCCTTGCGGTCAGGCCCACCGGTCTGCTCGGGAAGAGAGGCTACGAATGAGAGCGGTTGTTATTGTTGCAGTCGTGGCTGCGATTGTTGCGGCGTTGATTTTTGGCGGCAACTACGCACTCCGTCTTGCGACCATTTTTGCAATGTACGCGACGTTGGCACTGTCGTGGAACATCATCGGCGGTCTGGCCGGTTATCCTTCGTTTGCGACCGCCGCCTTCTTCGGGCTCGGTACCTACACTTCAGCGATCCTGCAGAGTTCCGGCGTGCCGATACTTCTCGCATGGGCGCTTGGCGGGCTCAGCGCCGCGGCTTTCGCCGCCATCATTGGATTGGCGATTCTCCATCTCAAAGGACACTACTTTGCCATCGCCAGCCTGGCCCTGGTCGAAGTGCTCCGCGAATTGGTGAACATCAATGACCGCCTAACAGGCGGCGGTATGGGACTCAACCTGCCGGTTACGCAGGGGAGCGTCACTCAACAGGCCGCGTATTTCCTGGCGGCTATGCTGGCCTTGGCCACCGTCACCCTCTTGATGACCGCGGCGGTCTATCGCGGCAGGCTTGGCTTTGCGCTTCGTTGTATTCAACAGAATGAGGATGCTGCCGTAATGCTGGGGGTGAATGCGCGCCTGTACAAGGCCGCCGCATTCACGCTATCGGCCGTGTTTCCAGGCGTGGCTGGCGGCATCTATGCAAGTTGGGTTCACTATATCGATCCCAGTGACGTGTTCGACATCCTGCTCTCCGTCAAGCCATTGGTGATGGTTCTGGTTGGGGGCCTGGGCACTCTATTCGGACCCGTGGTCGGCGCCGCCGTATTTCTTGCACTGGAGGAAGCGGTCTGGCGCAGCTTTCTCACCGTCCATGCGGCCGTACTTGGAGCGTTAGTTGTCGCATTGATATTGTTTTTGCCGAACGGGCTTATGTCGATCAATCGGCGACGGCTTGGAGCACGCGAGACATGAGTGTGCTCCTGGAGCTCGACCGAGTCTCGCGATCATTCAAAGGTCTTCGCGCCATCGATGATGTATCTCTGAGGATAAACACAGGGGAGATTGTGGGTCTGATCGGCCCGAATGGGGCGGGCAAGACGACCTTGGTCAATTTGGTGACCGGGATGTATCCCGCAACTGCCGGACGCGTCCGCTTCAATGGACATGACATCACGCGGCTGCCGCCGAACCGCATTGCAAAACTCGGCATCGCACGCACCTTCCAGGTGGTCCAGCCGTTTCCGCGACTTAGCGTCGGAAACAATATCGCGGCTGGCGCCCTGTTTGCGGGCGGCAGCGGTTCGCTTGCGGAAGCGCGTCAACGGGCAAGAGAACTGGCGGAGCAGGTGTCCATTGCCGATCTTTTTGACCAGCCTGCCGAGACACTCACGTTGGCGCGTCGGAAGCGTTTGGAGCTCGCCAAGAGCCTTGCCATGAGCCCAAAAATTCTGTTCCTCGACGAGGTGAATGCCGGGCTCAATCCGGCCGAAATCGATGATGCGCTCGAGCTGATCGGCAAGATCTCGGAATCCGGCATTACAATTGTGGTGATTGAGCACGTTATGAAGGTTGTCCTGTCCATCTCGACACGGCTCATCGTGCTCCACCATGGTCAGCTGATTGCCGATGGATTGCCGCAGGAGGTGGTGCGTGATGGGCGCGTTGCCGAAGCATATCTTGGCAAGCGCTATGCGGAAGCGAGCCGCGGAGGCCCAGTATGAATGTTCCGGTTCTTCAGATAACCGGCCTGGAATCGGGTTACGGCGAGGTGCAAGTACTGTGGGGCGTTGATCTCGACGTCGCTGCGGGTGAGATCGTCTGCGTCATCGGCTCGAACGGTGCGGGAAAAACGACTTTGTTGCGCACGATTTCCGGCCTGGTGGCTGCCAGGTCCGGGAAGATCATGATTGCCGGAAACGATTTGACCGGGGCTACGCCGGCGCAGGTACTAGGGGCGGGCGTTGCGCATGTACCCGAAGGGCGCCGGCTGTTTTCGGTCATGAGTGTGGAAGACAATCTGCGCATGGGTGCGCACATGCGGTCGGATGAGGCGGAGATTCGCCGCGATCTCACGCAGATTTACGAGCTATTTCCGATCCTGGGCAATCGACGGCGGCAGGAAGCCGGGACATTGTCTGGAGGCGAACAGCAAATGTGCGCGATCGGCCGGGGCATCATGAGCCGTCCGAAGCTGCTGATGATCGATGAACTTTCCCTCGGTCTCGCACCGAAAGTTGTCGAACAGCTAAGTGTAGCGCTGATGCAGATTCAACGGACAAGAGAGCTCGCGATACTGCTTGTTGAACAGGACGTCCTCGCTGCCTTGGAATTGTCCAGCCGGGCCTTCGTCATCGACCGCGGCCGAGTGGCCTTGTCGGGGCAGGCCGACGTTGTGTCGAAAGATCCCAAAGTGCGCGAAGCATACCTCGGCGAACTCTAGGAGCGGCATGCATGGCCACCACACGCGAATTTGCTGCCGGCGGCTACCGATTCATTCCCGGGCCGTTCCAATACTCGGCGGGAGTGGCGGCATTGCACGGCTACCAGATACAACGGATTCGATTGCGGCAGCCCGTGCCCCTCGTTCGAGGTTTTGAATTGGCGGCTGAAACAATAAAAAGCGGCGGCCGGCCGCTCACCGCATTTTGCGCCTGTGAGTTACGCTCACCGGCGCCGTTCACAGAGCAGGGTTTTCGCGCTTTCAACGAAGTGTATGTAAAAACGTTGTCGGAATGGGGGATCTTTGACGGCACCGTCAATCCGGTAGCGCGAAGCAATGTCTGCCCCGCGATCAATCCCCCCAAGGAACCTTCGTTCTATGCGTTCTCGTATACCGTAACATCTGACTCGAACAATGCGCCAAGCCTCGTCATTGCCGGGAGTGGCGAAGCCCCCGAAGGGCAAGGCGGCTACCAGGAGCGTTGCGTGCGACGCGGCGATGTGAGTCCGGGCGGTCTTCGGGAAAAGGCCCGCTTCGTTCTCGGCGAGATGGAACGTCGTCTCGGCGCGTTCGGGGCGACGTGGCGAGGCACGACCGCGACCCAGGTCTATACGGTACATGACCTCTACCCATTCCTCGCGGATGAGATCGTTCGCCGGGGGGCGGCCGAAGGCGGGCTGACGTGGTACTTTTGCCGCCCGCCCGTGGTTGATCTTGATTTTGAAATGGATTGCCGGGCGGTCAGCAATGAGCGCGTCATCTAGGCCCGTCGGTTGGGACCGAGATATGCAAGCCAAGTCGATGAAGTGGCGACCCCGGCTGGATTCGAACCAGCGACCCTCAGCTTAGAAGGCTGATGCTCTATCCGGCTGAGCTACGGGGTCGACATTTCACGGTTTACCCGTGTCAGGCGGCCGGTGCAAAAAACCGCCTTCGCCAAGCAAACCTTGTGGGAACTGAAGCGGACGATTGCAAGCTGCCGGCGCGGCGGCGCCGGAAACGCGGATTCTGCTGTTGGATTAAATCCTTACAGTAAACCTTTAACTTCCTCATTCCTTTTGTGAGGATATTGGCCGACACTTTTGATCGTCGTATCAATTCGACGACCCGGCCTGCCCCGGGTCGGCTGGGGGTGCCGCAGCCGCGCGGCCATGTCCTCGACACCATCAGGCCCTGAAATGGAAGTTGCCGCGCCCCGCTGCTTCCGGAGGTTTCGTTCCATGTCCTGTCTCGTTCGCGCTGGCCTTGCTGCCGCGCTTGCCGCCTTTATCGCAATTCCGGCGCTGGCGGCGGACAAGGCGTTCAGGCAAAGCACGCTCGACGAGGCCGCGATAAAGCTCGAGGCGCAGATCAAAAGCGATGCCGGCAATGTCGCAAAGCCGGCGGCCACGCTACGGCGGGAAGCCGAGACCGCCTTTCAGAAGAACGACGTCCGAGGAGGAATGCTCGTGCTCGGCCAGCTCGTCGCGGCTGCGCCGGATGATGCATCAAGCTGGCTGCGGCTCGCCCGTGCAGTGCTGCAGATCAAGCCGCGCGATAACCGTGAGAAGGCGCTGCTTCTCGATCGGGCTTCGACGGCGGCCTATGTTGCCTACCAGCGCGCGCGTGACCGCAACATGGAGGCCGAGAGCCTGGCCGTTCTGGGCCGCACGTTTGCCGATCGAGAACAATGGCGTGCCGCGCTTGACTCGTTGCGGCTATCGCTTGAGCTGCGCGAGACCGCCGAGCTGCGCAGCCGGTATGAAAAACTGAGGGCCGAGCACGGCTTCCGGTTACTCGACTACACGGTCGATTCAGATGCGGTCTCACCGCGCGCCTGTTTTCAGTTCTCCGAGGACCTGCCGGGCCGGCGAACGGACTTTTCTCCTTACGTCGTGGTGGCCGGCGTCGAAAGACCGGCAGTTGCCGCGAATGAGAAACAACTTTGTGTCGAGGGCCTCAAGCACGGCGAGCGCTATATGGTGACGCTGCGGGCGGGCCTGCCGTCGGTCGTCAAGGAGACACTGGCGAAGTCCGCCGAGTTCACGATTTTTGTACGCGACCGCAAGCCCTTCGTGCGGTTTGCAGGGAAAGCCTATGTGCTTCCGCGCACCGGACAGCGCGGCATACCGGTGCTCAGCGTCAACACAAAAGCGGTGGCGATGTCGATCTACCGGATTGGCGACCGCAATCTTGTCGATACGCTTCTCGGGTACGATTTTCAGCGGAATTTGAGCCGCTACCAGGCGGATCGGCTGGCCAACGAGCGCGGCGCAAAGGTGTGGAGCGGTGAACTGGCCGTAGAGTCCAAGCTGAACGCCGAAGTGACGACCGCTTTCCCGCTCGACCAGGCGGTGAAGGATCTTGTGCCTGGCGTTTACGCGATCGTTGCGGAGCCAAAAGATGCGGTGGCGAACGATTATGGCCCGCAGGCGACGCAATGGTTCATTGTCTCGGATCTCGGTCTGACCGCCTACACGACGCACGATGGTATCGACGTCTTTATCCACTCGCTCGCGAGCGCCGAGCCCCGCGGCAGCGTTGACGTGCGCCTTTTGGCGCGGAACAACGAAGTGCTCGCCGTCCGGCAGACCGATCGCAACGGCTTTATCCATTTCGAGGCCGGGCTGGCGCGGGGCGAGGGTGGACTTGCCCCGGCTGCGATCGTTGCCAGCGAAAGAAGCGACTACGCTTTTCTGAGCCTGAAGTCTCCGGCGTTCGACCTGTCCGACCGGGGCGTCGCAGGCCGGACAATTCCCGCCGGCCTTGACGCCTTTATTTACACGGAGCGCGGTGTCTATCGCAGCGGAGAGAGCGTCGCCGTCACGGCGCTGCTGCGCGACGCACAGGGACTGGCGGCGCTGAACGTGCCGCTGACCATTGTCGTCGAGCGTCCCGACGGTGTGGAATACCGCCGGGCTGTAGTGGCCGATGGCGGGCTCGGCGGACGGTCATTGACTGTACCGATCGTCACCTCCGTGCCAACCGGAACATGGCGCGTTGTGGCCTACACCGATCCGAAACGCCCGCCGGTGGGCGAGGCCACCTTCATGGTCGAGGACTACGTTCCCGATCGGCTCGAATTCACTCTCACCTCACCGGCAAAGGAGATTTCACGGACTTCAACCGCCCAGCTGAGTGTCGAAGGCCGGTTCCTGTACGGTGCACCGGCATCCAAGCTTGATCTGTCGGGAGAAGTGACTGTCGGGGTCGCGAAGGAACGGGCGGGGTTCGCGGGCTTTGCATTCGGTCTCTCCGACGACGAGATCACGGCGGTTCGCGAGGAGCTCGACGATCTGCCAAGCACCGACGCATCGGGGAAAGCGACATTCCCGGTCAAGCTTGCGGGCCTGCCGGCGAGTACACGACCACTCGAGGCACAAATCACCATAAGTATGGCCGAATCCGGCGGACGCGCGATCGAGCGAAAACTGACGCTGCCGATAGTACCCGACGCGGCAATGATCGGCATAAAGCCGATGTTTTCCGGCCGTTCGCTTGGCGACGGCGCCAATGCCGAGTTCGATGTCGTGATGGTCGCGCCGGATGGCAAGATGATCGCCAGGCCCGGACTGCGTTACGACCTGCTCAGGATTGAGACGAGCTATCAATGGTACCGCCAGGGAGGACAGTGGGAATACGAGCCGGTCAAGCGGACCGAGCGTGTATCCAGCGGCGTTCTCGATGCCACGGCCGACAGGCCGGCGCGGCTGTCGTTGCCGGTCAAATGGGGCCGCTATCGCCTGGAAATTTCCACCGGCGAGCCAAACGGCCCGATCACCTCGATCGGATTCGATGCCGGCTTCTATGCGCAGGCAGTGTCCGACACGCCCGACCTTCTCGAGGTCGCACTCGACAAGCCGGATTACAAGCCCGGCGAGACGATGAACGTTTCGGTGACCGCACGCACGGCAGGCCGCCTCACCGTAAACGTGTTCACCGATCGGCTCGTCGCCAGCCAGTCGCAGGAGGTCAAGCCCGGTCCTGCGCGCGTGAGCCTGAATGTCGGCCGCGATTGGGGCACCGGTGCCTATATGGTCGCGACCCTGCGGCGCCCGCTTGATGCGCCGGCGCAACGCATGCCGGGACGCGCCATCGGTGTTCAATGGTTTTCCATCGACAGAGCCGCACGTACACTTGCTGTCGATATGAAGCTGCCGGCAACGATCCGGCCGGGGTCGACGCTCAGCATTCCCGTCAGGCTCGCAGGTCTGACAGCCGGCGAGGAGGCGCGCATCACTGTTGCCGCAGTCGACATCGGCATTCTCAACCTGACGAACTTCAAGCCGCCGGCGCCTGACGACTATTACCTCGGCCAACGCCGGTTGACCGCCGAAATTCGCGACCTCTATGGCCAGCTGATCGATGGCATGCAGGGCGTCCGCGGCCAGGTCCGCCCGGGTGGCGATACCGCTGCCGAGTTGTCCGGGTCGCCGCCGACCCAGGCGCCGCTCGCGCTTTATTCGGGAATTGTCGCCGTCGGGCGTGACGGTACGGCGCAGGTCCGGTTCGAAATCCCGGCGTTTGCCGGCAGCATGCGCGTGATGGCCGTCGCCTGGACGAAAGAGAAGGTCGGAAAGGCTTCCGGCGATGTCGTCGTGCGCGATCCGGTCGTGCTGACGACCACACTGCCCCGTTTCCTCCGTACCGGCGATCGTGGGGCCGTGCAGCTTGAACTCGACAACGTGGAAGGGCAGGCCGGCGATTACAATGTCGATGTTGCAGTGGACGGCGCCGTCAAACTTGAAGGCGACAAGCCGCAGGCGTTCAAGCTTGCAGCGGGGCAGCGCGACCGGGTTTCTGTATCCGTCTCGGCGTCGGGAGCTGGGCCGGGTACGGTGAGCGTTAAGATCAATGGGCCGGACAATTTTGCGCTCGAACGCAGTTACGTCCTCGACGTACGCCCGCCTACACAAATCCTGACCAGACGCACCGTACGCGCGCTTGCCAAAGGCGAGACGCTTACCCTGTCGCAGGACCTGCTTGCGGATTTCGTGCCGGGGACGGGCCGGGTCGGCCTGTCGGTTGCAGTATCGACATCGCTTGATGCCGCAACTCTTCTGAATGCGCTCGACCGCTATCCGTTTGGATGCTCCGAACAGGTCGCAAGCCGTGCCATGGCGATGCTGTATATCAACGAGCTCGCGGTACAGGCACAGCTTGCCCCGGACGGCGACGTCGAGCAGCGCATCAAGGATGCAATCCCTCGTCTTCTCGCGCGCCAGGGGTCGAATGGTTCGTTCGATCTGTGGTCGGTCGGTGGCGACGATCCATGGCTCGATGCCTACATCACGGACTTCCTCACACGGGCGCGGGCACGCGGCTTTGACGTGCCACAGACTGCCTATACGCTCGCAATCGACCGCCTGCGCAATTATGTCGCCACCGCCCCGGAGCCGTCGAAGCAGGGTGGACGCGAGCTGGCTTACGCGCTTTACGTCCTGGCGCGCAACGGCATCGCGCCGATCGGCGACCTGCGTTACGTCGCCGACGTCAAGCTTTCCGACGTCGCGACTCCCATCGCAAAGGCGCAGATCGCAGCGGCGCTTGCGATGATCGGCGATAAGGCGCGCGCCGATAACGTCTACCTCGCGGCGCTCGATGCAATTGCGCCGCAGCCGAAGCTCGAAATCGGGCGTGCCGATTTCGGTTCGACGCTGCGTGATGCAGCGGCGCTGGTGACGCTCGCTTCGGAGGGGCGGGCGCCGCAAAAGACGATCGACGACGCGGTGCGACGCATCGACGCGGCACGCTCGCTCACAGCTTCGACGTCGACGCAGGAGAATGCCTGGTTGGTGCTTGCCGCGCGGGCTCTGGTCAAGCAACTCAATGCCATTTCACTCAACGTGAACGGTGAGACGCGGCAGGGCGCGTTCTATCGCAGCATGCGGCCTGACGATCTTGCTGCGCCGCTTTCGGTGCAGAACAACGGCGAAGGCAATGTGCAGGCGGTCGTCTCTGTCAGCGGATCCCCGCTGACGCCGGAAGCCGCGGCTGAACGCGGGTTCAAGATAGAGCGCAGCTATCACGCGCTTAACGGTGATCCTGTCGACCCGAGCAAGGCAAGACAGAATCAGCGCTTCGTCGTCGTGCTGAGGGTGACGGAGCCGGAACCCCAGTTCGGCCGTGTCATTGTCGCCGACTACCTGCCGGCGGGGTTCGAAATCGACAATCCGCGGCTCGTTTCCTCAGGTGAGACGAACACGTTGGACTGGATTTCCGACGGCGCGGAGCCGGTGAACAGTGAGTTCCGCGACGACCGGTTCACGGCGGCTTTTGATCGTTCGTCGGAGTCACCGCCTGTCTTTACCGTCGCTTACATCGTGCGGGCGGTGTCGCCGGGTCGGTATGTGCTGCCGCAGGCGAAAGTTGAAGATATGTATCGTCCCGACCGGTTCGGACGCACAGCGACCGGATCGGTTGAGATCGCGGGCAAATGACGCGCGGGCACCACATATTCGCGGCCATCGGCGCGTCAGCCGCCGCCGCAATGCTTGCGAGTATCGTCGGGATATACGCGCTCGGACCGGCGCCGCTCGGCAAGGGCCTCGAATATTCTCACGTCGTCCTTGACCGCGAGGGACGCCTGCTGCGTGCTTACGCCACTCGCGAAGGCCGATGGCGGCTACCCGTCTCTGTAAAGGACGTGGACCCGCGGTTTTTACGCCTGCTCTTTGCCTATGAGGACAAGCGCTTCTATGAGCATCACGGCGTCGATTTTCTGTCGCTGTCGCGCGCGGCATACCAGTTTGCCGGCAGCGGCCACATCGTGTCGGGCGGTTCCACCATCACAATGCAGCTCGCGCGGCTTCTGGAGCCCCGCGAGCACCGCACGCTGGGCGCCAAACTGCGTCAGATCGTACGTGCCATCGAGATCGAGCATGCGCTGAGTAAGGATGAGATTCTTGCGCTTTACCTGACGCTTGCGCCCTACGGCGGTAACCTGGAAGGAATCCGCGCAGCATCGCTTGCTTATTTCGGCAAGGAACCGCGCAAGCTGTCGCTTGCCGAAGCCGCGCTGCTTGTGGCGTTGCCGCAGTCGCCGGAATTGCGGCGGCCCGACCGGTATCCGGAGGCCGCGCGTGCCGCGCGTGACCGCGTGCTCGACCGGATCGCGGCGGCGGGCATAGCGCCACGCGATGAGGTCGCACGCGCCAAGACGCAAACCGTTCCTCATGAACGCAAGCAATTGCCGATGCTCGCACCGCACGCGGCAGACCAGGTGGTGATGCTTGAGCCGGGGCCGCGCGTGCACCGCCTTACGATCGATCTTCCGCTCCAGAAAAATCTGCAGAATCTTGCCTATGAGCGCGCGCGTGCGCTCGGCCCGGACATTTCCGTTGCAATTCTCGCCGTCGACAATGCCAGCGGGGAGGTGAGAGCGCGTGTTGCTTCTGCGGATTATTCCGACATGCGTCGCGCCGGCCAGGTGGACATGACGCAGGCGCTTCGCTCGCCGGGGTCGACACTCAAGCCGTTTATTTACGGTCTCGGCTTTGAGGACGGACTCATTCATCCAGAGACGCTGATCGATGACAGGCCGTCACGCTACGGCGGCTATGCGCCCGAAAATTTCGATCTTACCTTCCAGGGGACTGTCACCGTGCGGCGTGCGCTGCAGATGTCGCTGAACGTGCCGGCGATAGCCGTGCTTGGCAGGGTCGGGGTCAGCCGCCTGAGCGCGCGATTGACGCAGACCGGCGCAGCGCTCGTTCTGCCGAAAAACGAGGCGCCGGGCCTTGCCATGGGGCTTGGCGGCGTTGGCGTAAGACTGTCCGACCTGGTGATGCTCTATTGCGCGTTGGCGCGGCAGGGCTCGGCGGTCCCGTTGACAGAGCGGGAAGAGGTTCCCGCACAAAATGCGCGGCGGCTGCTTGATCCCGTTGCGGCCTGGTACGTCGGCAATATTCTCATGGGTGCGCCTCCGCCGGAGAATGCGCCGCACGGCCGCATCGCGTTCAAGACCGGCACGTCGTACGGATACCGGGACGCTTGGGCGGTGGGATTCGATGGCCGCATGACCATCGGCGTCTGGGTAGGGCGTCCGGATGGACAGCCGGTGCCGGGTCTTTACGGCCGTGCATCGGCGGCGCCGATTCTGTTCGACGCCTTTGCACGCGCGGGAAACGCGTCCGCGCCTTTGCCGCAGCCGCCAAAGGGCGCGATCTTTGCGGCAAGCAACAAGCTCCCGCCGCCGTTGCAGCGTTTCGCCCCCGGCAATGGCCTGCGCGAAACGACCGAGAGGCCGCGCATCATGTTCCCGCCCGACGGCGCACGCCTCGAACTGAGTGCCGACCGAACGCCCAACCCGGTGGCGCTGAAGATTGCAGGTGGGCGCGCGCCGCTTACCGTCATTGTCAACGGCGTTCCGCTGGCAGTGGAAAATGGGCGGCATACGGTCTTCTTTCGACCGGACGGTCCCGGCTTCGTGCGCCTGACAGTGATGGATGCGGTTGGTGCCAGCGACAGCGTGTCGATCAGGCTGCAATAGCCTGGCAATGACAGCGCGGAGGCTTGGCACTATTGTCCGGCAGAAAATGCGGGATCAAGGGACTTCGACGGTGAGCGCTACGACAGGCAGGGCCGGCCCATCGTTTGTTCCGGGGCGCGGTCTCGGGGCAGTGCTCGACTATGCGGTTGGCTCGCATAGGCGCGTCGTTGCATTCCTCGTCCTGTTTTCGATGCTGGCCTTCCTTCCGGGCTTTTTCCAGATTCCGCCGGTGGATCGCGACGAGGCGCGCTTTGCGCAGGCGACCAAGCAGATGCTGGAGAGCGGCGAATATATCGACATCCGTTTCCAGAACGAGGTCCGCTACAAGAAGCCCGTCGGGATCTATTGGCTGCAGGCGGCCGCGGTAAAGGCGGGCGCGGCTCTCGGCGTGCCGCAGCCGCGCACGGCGATCTGGCTGTACCGGCTGCCTTCGCTGCTGGGTGCCGTTGGGTCCGTGCTGCTCACTTACTGGGCGGCGCTTGCTTTCGTTTCGCGCCGCGCTGCGCTGATTGCGGCGCTGATGATGGCGAGCTCGGTTCTGCTCGGTGTCGAGGCGCGCCTCGCCAAAACCGACGCCATGCTGCTGTTGGCGTCGATCGCGGCGATGGGCGCGATGGCGCGGATCTATCTCGCGCACCGCCGCGCGCCGGAGGTTGTAATCGGCTGGAAGCAGCCGGCCATTTTGTGGACGGCGCTGGCCGGCGGCATCCTACTTAAGGGCCCGCTGATCCTGATGTTCGTCATCCTTGCCGCAGTCAACCTCTCGATTGCCGATCGTTCCGCGCGCTGGATGCGGTCGCTGCGTCCGGTCGTCGGGTTCGCGTGGATGGTCTTGCTGGTGCTGCCGTGGTTTGTTGCGATCATTGCCAAATCAGGGGGCGAGTTCTTCGCGCAGTCGCTCGGTCACGACATGCTTGACAAGGTGACGAGCGGACAGGAGGCCCACGGCGCGCCGCCCGGATTCTATTTTGTCCTGTTCTGGGTCACGTTCTGGCCGGGCTCGGTCCTTGCGGGACTCGCCATGCCGATGGTCTGGCGCTCGCGCCGCGAGGCAGGCGCGCAGTTTCTTCTCGCATGGCTTGTGCCGTCGTGGCTTGTCTTTGAAGCAGTGATGACAAAGCTGCCGCATTATGTCCTGCCACTTTATCCGGCGATCGCAATATTGATTGCGGGGATTCTCGGCTCCGGCAATCTGTCCAAGGCGCGCTGGCTGGTGCGCGGGACCGTCGGTTGGTTCCTGTTTCCCGGTGCCGTCGCCATCGCGGTGCTGATCGCTTTCATCATGTTCGGTGGCGACCTCGGGCTTATCGCATGGCCGGTTTCGGCTGCCGCGGTTATATTCGGGTTGTTCGCCTGGTGGCTTTACGACGCGGACGGTCCCGAGCGGGCGCTGCTGCGCGGAGCGGTTTCTTCCGTGCTGGTCGCGATCACAGTTTATGCCATCACGTTCCGCCTGCTGCCGTCGCTCTTTCCGAGCGCGATGATCGCCCAGGAGATCGGCATGAGCGAATGCCGGCCGCCGCATGTTGCTTCGACGTTCGCATATCAGGAACCGAGCCTGGTGTTCCTGCTTGGCACCGATACCCGCTTTACCGACGGGGCCGGCGCTGCGGATTTCCTGCGCGGTGGGCCGTGTCATTTTGCAGTGGTCGATCCGCGCAGTGAACGGGCCTTCGCCCAGCGTGCGGAATTGATCGGATTGCGCTATTCCCTCATGCAACGTTTTGAAGGGTACAATATAAGTATAGGCAAGCCCGTATCCTTGACTGTCTTTCGGTCACAGGTAGGTCCATAAGTCGACATCATGAGTCTTGCCAACGGATTCAACCGCACGCAACGGGAGGCCTGGCCGCCGCTGCGCCGCTGCTTCGCCAACGTTCTGGCGTCGCTCAACATGCTGGCGCGGCCGCCACGCGCCGGGACGCCGCGTTTTGCTGCGATGTCACCGCAGACGCTGGCGGCTGGCGTCATCATTGCGATCGTCACGTTCCTGTTGCTGGCTTGGGCGATCGACGCGGCGGCAATCCGCGGCACCGCGAAGCTGCCGCGCTGGATCATCTCCGCATTTGATGACATCACCGATTTCGGCAAATCCGGGTGGTTCCTCTGGCCGCTTGGTGTGCTGTTTCTGGCGCTCGCGGCGCTTCCGTCGGCGCCCACTGCAATCTCGCAGCGTGTGCTGGCGGCGATCATGGTCAGGGTCGGATTTCTGTTTGCTGCGATTGCATTGCCAAGCCTGTTCGTCACGGTCGTCAAACGAATCATCGGCCGCGCGCGTCCGATGGTCGGCGGGAGTCTTGATCCCTTCCTGTTCGTTCCGATGAAGTGGCATGCCGCCTATGCGGGCATGCCGTCTGGCCATGCCACGACCGCTTTTGCCGTGCTCGTCGCTTTCGGCACGCTATGGCCGCGCGGGCGCACTGTCCTGCTGATCTATGCCGCATTGATTGCCCTCAGCCGCGTCGTGGTGACTGCGCACTATCCGAGCGACGTGCTTGCGGGCGCGCTTGTCGGCGCCGTCGGTGCGATGATGGTGCGGCGCTATTTCGCGCTGCGCGGGCTCGGCTTTTCGACAGGACCGGGCGCGCAAATCCGTCAGTTTCCCGGGCCTTCGATCAGGCGCGTCAAGGCGGTTGCCCGCGGCCTGCTTGCCTCATAAGACAATCGCGCCATGAATACGTTCGACCCGGCGGTGTCCATTGTGGTGCCGGTCCGCAATGAAGCGGGCAATATCGCGCCTCTCGTTGCGGAAATCGCCGCGGCGGTCGGCGGACAATGGCCGTTCGAGGTCATCTACGTCAATGACGGTTCGACCGACGAGACCGACGATGAACTCAAACGGCTGATTGCCGGGCATGCATGGCTGCGCCGGATCCGTCACGCGCAATCCTGCGGGCAGTCGGCGGCCGTGCGCAGCGGCGTCGCGGCGGCGCGGGCCCCGCTGGTGGTGACGCTTGACGGCGACGGGCAGAATGACCCGGCTTTCATTCCGGCGCTTGTCCGCGCGTTGGAGACCGGGGCGCCGCGCACCGGCCTGGTTGCCGGTCAGCGAGTCAGGCGCAGGGCAAGCGGCTTCAAGAAATTTCAGTCGCGCGTGGCGAACTTCGTGCGCAACGCGGTGTTGCGCGACGGCACGCGTGATACGGGTTGCGGGCTCAAGGCGTTCCGTCGCGACGTCTTTTTGCGCCTGCCGTATTTCGACGGCCTGCACCGTTTTCTGCCGGCGCTGGTGCGCCGCGAAGGCTATGAGATCGCATATGTTGATGTCGTCGACAGGCCGCGGGCCCACGGCGTATCGAACTATGGGATGTGGGACCGGCTCTGGATCGGTATCCTCGATCTCGTCGGCGTGTGGTGGCTGATCCGCCGCAGAAAAAAAATTCCGGAAATCTCGGAGGACTAGATGCTCATCGATATTGCGAATGCCGTCGGCGGTTATCTGCACGACGTGTTCATCGGCACTGCCGATTGGGGAATTCTGATCGGCTATATCGCGCAGGCGATGTTCGCAATGCGATTTGTCGTACAGTGGATTGCCTCCGAGCGCGCTGGCCGCAGCGTCGTTCCTATGGCGTTCTGGATATTCTCGATCGGCGGCGGAATGATGCTGCTCGGCTACGCGCTTTACCGCAAAGACCCGGTCTTCATTATCGGACAGGCGTTTGGCGTTTTCGTCTACCTGCGAAACCTGCAGTTTGTCTTACGCAGTGGCGGAACAGCCGCGGCGGCGTAAGCCGCCGCTACGAGCCACGCAACTTTGTGAAGCCCCGCTCAAGATCGGTAATCAGATCGTCGGGATCTTCCAGGCCGATGTGAAAACGAATGGTAGGCCCGCCCGGGGCCCACTTCGTTGCTGTCCGATATTCCGTGCAGTCGAAAAGAATCGCCAGGCTTTCGAAACCTCCCCATGAGTAGCCGAGGCCGAATAACGTGAGCTCGTTGAGAAAGGCATGCACCGCCTTTTCACTCGCCGGCTTGAGGACGATGCTGAACAGACCGCTGGCTCCGGTAAAATCGCGTTTCCAGATTGCGTGCCCCGGGTCACTCTCGATCGCCGGATGGATGACGCGCAGTACTTCCGGCCGCTGCGCGAGCCACCGCGCCACCCGAAGTCCGGATTCGTAGTGCCGTGCCAGCCGCACCGCGAGCGTGCGCAGGCCGCGTAGGGCAAGATACATGTCATCTGGCCCGACGCAGAGTCCCATCGTGTAGACGGTGTCCTTCAACGCCGCCAACGTTGCGGCGTTGGCGGATACGCATCCGAACATGATGTCGGAATGGCCGCCGATATATTTGGTGCCGGCCTGAATCTCCATGTCGACGCCTTTCTCGAAGGCACGGAAATAAAGCGGCGTGGCCCAGGTATTGTCCATCAACACGGTCGCACCCTTCTCGTGTGCGACCTTGGCGATGGCCGGAATATCCTGCATCTCGAAGCTTTGCGAGCCGGGCGATTCGACGAAAACCGCGCGCGTGTTCGGTCTGAACAGCTTTGCGATGTCGTTACCGATCAGCGGATCATAATAAGTTGTTTCCACGCCGAGCCGCGCAAAAACGCCGTCACAGAATTTGCGCGTCGGACGATAGACATTGTCTGTAACAAGAACGTGGTCGCCGGCACGCGCAACTGCAATGAGAGCTGCCGATATCGCTGCCAGTCCCGACGGCAGCAGTGCGACCCCCGCGCAGCTTTCGCCATCGAGTTCGCGCAATGCTTCCTCCAGTGCTTCGGAGGTCGGGGTTCCGCGTCGACCGTAGCTGTAGCGGGCCCGGTGGGCGACCTGGTCGTCCGCAGTAGGGTAGAGGACGGTCGAGGCGTGATAGACCGGCGGATTGACGAAGCCGTGATTGGCCTGCGGATCGCGTCCCGCAGTGACCAGACGGGTATCCGGCTTGATGGGTGTTTTCGTTTTTTTTGCCATACGATTGCGATGTCATTCGATAAGTAAAGCGGAGGCTAGCGGCGTGCGATCGTGCTGCAAAGACATATACGTCCGCATGGCATACGACCGTCAACCCCTTGACCCGGCAGGCCGATCGTTCTGTGATGCCGTAATCGAGAGGGCTGTAAGCGAAAAGACTCGGTCACATTGTCGGATGGGCTCTGGCGATGGACAGGTGCGATAGCATCGTTTGCGTTTGAACAGTTTTGTGGGGACAGCCAGATGAAGCGATATGTCACATTTGTTGCGCTCGTCTTTGCCGTAGTCGCGCATGGCGCGTCCGCTCAGACGCTCAAGGCCGTTAGGGACCGAGGCATGCTGAACTGCGGCGCCAACGGTACGCTTGCCGGCTTTGGGCTGCCCGACGCGCAGGGAAAATGGACTGGGCTTGATGTCGACTTCTGCCGGGCAATTGCCGCTGCGGTGCTCAACGACGCCAACAAGGTCAAATTCGTGCCGCTTTCGGCGAAGGATCGCTTCACCGCGCTGCAATCCGGTGAGGTTGACGTGCTGGCGCGCAATACGACCTGGACGTCCTCGCGTGACACCTCACTCGGGCTCAATTTCGTCGGCGTGAACTATTACGATGGCCAGGGCTTCATGGTGCGCAAGTCGCTGAAAGTGAATTCGGCGCTCGAGCTCAATGGTGCTGCCGTCTGTGTGCAGCAGGGCACCACCACCGAGCTTAATCTCGCCGACTATTTCGGCGCGAACAAGATGCAGCTCAAGAGCGTGACCTTCGCTACTGCAAACGAGGCAGTGAAGGCCTATGATGCGGGCCGCTGTGATGCCTACACGACCGACGCTTCGGCGCTGTACGCGGAACGCCTGCGCGTCGCCAATCCCAACGACCACGTGATTTTGCCGGAAATCATTTCGAAGGAGCCCCTCGGCCCGGTGGTCCGCCACGGTGACGACCAGTGGTTCGACATCGTGAAGTGGACGCTTAACGCGATGATCGACGCGGAAGAATTGAACATCAATTCGAAGAATCTGGACGAGGCGATGAAGTCGACCAACCCGGAGATCAAGCGCTTCGTGGGGACCGAAGGAAATTACGGTGAGCAGCTCGGACTCACCAAGGACTGGGCGGTTCGCATCATCAGGCAGGTCGGCAACTACGGCGAATCCTTTGAGCGCAATGTTGGTATGGGGTCGCCGCTCAAGATCGAACGCGGACTGAACAAGTTATGGACCAAGGGCGGCATTCAGTACGCGCCGCCGATCCGCTGAACCGGGCGACGAAGCGAACGCCGCGGGAACGCTTTCGTCCGGTCCGCCGTAGGAGTCGCCGCCACACCGCCCGAGACGTCCGACGAGGGGGAAATGCCGAGTGACCTGCCGGCGCAACCACGCCCCGCGCGTGTTGCCTTTTACAACGACCCGAAGGCCCGCAGCATTGCCTATCAGATCGCTCTTTGTGCGGTGATCGCATTCCTTGTCTATGGCGCGGCACGCAGCGCCATAGACAACCTCGCGCGGGCACAGATCGCGTCGGGCTTCGCGTTCTGGAATCACACCGCGGGATTCGATATCAGCCAGACGCTGATCGAATATTCTCCGCGCGCCTCGACCTATGGCCGCGCCTTCTGGGTTGGGCTGCTCAACACGCTGCTTGTCGCAGGCATCGGTATCGTTTTTGCGACGATCATCGGCTTCGCCGTAGGGATTTCGCGCCTGTCAAGCAACTGGCTGCTGGCGAAGGTCGCGGGGGGCTATGTTGAAACTATCCGCAACCTTCCGCTGCTGCTGCAGCTGCTGTTCTGGTACAACGCGGTACTCAAGACGCTCCCCGATATCCGCGAAAGCATTACCGCCCCCGGCGGCGTCATTCTCAACAATCGAGGTTTTTTTGTTCCTGTTCCGCGATTTGGGGACGGCATCGGTTTTGTAGTGCTGGCATTCGCTGTTGGGATCGCGGGTGCGATTGCTCTGCGCCTCTGGGCACGCAGGCGACAGGAACGCACCGGACAGAGGGCGTCGATCCTTCCGGTGACGCTCCTGATGGTGGGCGGGCTTCCGCTTGCTGTTTTTGCCGCCGTCGGATGGCCGGTTAGCTTCGAATTTCCGCAAATCGGACGCTTCAACATAGCCGGCGGGATCGAGATCTTGCCCGAACTCGCCGCGCTGGTCTTTGGACTGTCGATCTATACGGCTGCCTTCATCGCCGAGGTGGTTCGCGCCGGGATATTGGCCGTGTCGCGCGGGCAGACGGAAGCGGCTTATTCGCTGGGATTTCGCGCGGCACCGACATTGAGATTGGTCGTGGTGCCGCAAGCGATGCGCGTCATTGTGCCACCGCTCACGAGTCAGTACCTCAATCTCACGAAGAACTCGTCGCTGGCCGTGGCGATCGGTTACCCGGATCTTGTCCAGATCTTTACCGGGACCGTGCTCAACCAGACGGGGCAGGCGGTCGAGGTGGTGGCAATCACCATGCTGGTCTACCTCATCATCAGCCTTATCACCTCGCTCATCATGAACATTTACAACCGCCACGTGGCATTGGTGGAACGATAGGGGCGGCGCATGCCTACGACCGAGCCCAATCGTGCCGCAAGCGAAACCGCCTTCGTGCGCGGCGTCGCGATCGCGCCGCGGCCACCGCCTGCGGAAATGACGGGGTTGCTGGCATGGTTGCGTATCAACCTGTTCTCCACGCCATTCAATATCCTGCTTACGGCACTGATCGTGCTGCTTCTCGCCTGGGCGATCCCGGAGATCGTCAAGTTCCTGGTGATCGATGCGGTCTGGAGCGGGAGTGACCGGGAGGCGTGCCTGGCGTATGTCCAGCACCGCGAAATCGGCGCCTGCTGGCCGTTTGTCAGCGAAAGGCTGCCATACTTCATCTACGGTTCGTACCCCATTCCTGAGCGCTGGCGCGTCGATGTCTTTTTTCTCATGCTTGCGGGCGGCATCGTCTGGCTCTTGTGGCCAAGGGCGCCGCGCCGTGATCTCGGTGCCATCTACTTCTTCATTGTGCTGCCGGCCGTATCCTTCGTGCTCCTGACAGGCTGGTCGGCGGTCGGTCTGGAACCCGTGGATACGGTCCTGTGGGGTGGCGTACTGGTCACGATCGTGGTGGCCTCGGTCGGCATCGTATTGTCGCTGCCGCTTGGTATCATCCTTGCGCTAGGTCGGCGTTCGCGGATGCCGATAGTGCGCTTGCTTTCGGTCATGTTCATCGAATTCGTGCGCGGTGTCCCGCTGATCACCGTGTTGTTCATGGCCAGCGTCATGCTGCCGCTCTTCGTTCCCGAGCAGTACTCGCCCGACAAGCTGGTGCGCGCGCTCATTGGGATTGCGATTTTCGCTTCCGCCTACATGGCGGAGGTGGTACGCGCCGGCTTGCAGGCGATTCCGAGAGGCCAGTACGAGGGTGCCATGGCCATCGGTCTCGGCTATGGCCAAACAATGCGGCTCGTCGTGCTGCCGCAGGCGCTTGCGGTAACGATCCCGAACATCGTCAACACCTATATTGGCCTGTTCAAGGATACGACACTCGTCTTCATCGTCGGCATCTTTGATCTGTTGCGGACGATCGAGGTGGCGCGCATCGACCCGAAATGGGCGACCCCTGTCACCAGCACCACGGGCTACGTCGTCGCGGCCATTTTCTATCTGATCTTCTGCTACGGCATGTCGCGCTACGCGCGCGCCATGGAGGCGCGCCTTGCCAAAGGCGGTCCGCGGTGAGGGATGTAGCATGACCGGGGACATAGATTCCGGATCGCTGCTCAAGCCTGGAAGACTCAGGACAGACACCGCCGTCGAGATGATCGGCGTCAACAAATGGTACGGCGATTTTCATGTTTTGCGCGACATCGACCTGAAGGTACGCGGCGGGGAGCGAATCGTGATCTGCGGGCCGTCCGGATCGGGCAAGTCGACGATGATCCGCTGTATCAACCGGCTCGAAGAGCACCAGAGCGGGCACATCTTCGTCGACGGTGTCGAGCTGACGGCGGACCTGAAGAAAATTGACGAGATTCGCCGCGAGGTCGGCATGGTGTTCCAGCACTTCAACCTGTTTCCACACCTGACCGTGCTGGAGAACTGTACGCTCGCGCCGATCTGGGTCCGCAAGATGCCGAAGAAGGAGGCGGAGGAGGTCGCGTTGGACTATCTCCGACGCGTGAAGATTCCGGAGCAGGCGAGCAAATATCCGGGCCAGCTTTCGGGCGGCCAGCAGCAGCGCGTCGCCATTGCCCGTGCGTTGTGCATGAATCCGAAGATCATGCTTTTCGACGAGCCGACATCGGCGCTCGATCCCGAAATGGTCAAGGAGGTGCTCGACACAATGGTCGCACTCGCGCACGACGGCATGACCATGCTGGTCGTCACGCATGAGATGGGATTTGCCCGCCAGGTCGCGAACCGCATCGTATTCATGGACGAAGGCCAGATCGTCGAGGCCAACGTGCCTGAGCAGTTCTTTTCGAATCCGCAGCACGAGCGGACCAGATTGTTCCTGAGCCAGATTCTGCGTTAGGACACGCCTGCATCCGGATCCGTTCGATCTCCGTACCTCAGGGCAACAGAACCCTG
>Ga0070741_10005328_pt1 | contig 28683 bp, 27 predicted proteins | sample Coa_R1_4_FD_66440 | JGI IMG/M metagenome (GOLD analysis project Ga0070741, IMG submission 66440) | Surface soil microbial communities from Centralia Pennsylvania, which are recovering from an underground coalmine fire - Coalmine... | ecosystem: Environmental > Terrestrial > Soil > Unclassified ... | reverse complement strand
GTCGTGGTCGCCGCCACCGGGCATCCTGCCTCGACCGGCCGGACGACCTTCCAGCTCTGCGCCGTGTTCCGCTTGGACGACCCGCCGCTGAATCCGACACAGTAGCGATCGCCGCCCGCGACGTCGAGGATGATCCCTCCGTCGGTCCCCGGGTTCGGCGGCACGACGTCGACCGGCTGCGTTCCGACGTTGCCGCGGACGACGACCTTGATCCGTGCGAACGTCGCCGTCCGCTTGATGACGACCTGCCGGACCGGATCGCCGTCGGCGCCCGTCGGTCCCGCGTACTTGAATCCCATGGTGCCGAGCGCGCTCCAGCCGGAGGCGTCGAGCACGTAGCTCTGGCTCGACGGGGAGCCGCCGTTGGCGATGACGGTGAGCGTCGCGCCGCCCGCGGTCGGGTCGCTGAGCGCGGGGACGTCCGTCGGCTTCTCGGCGCCGACGACGATCACGCTCCGTCCCGGCTCGCTCGCGTGCGGGTCGTTCACGAGGAGCGACTTGCCGAGGATGATCCGGTCGGCCGCGTGCCCGACGGTTACGCCGGCCACCAGTGTGACGGCAGCGAGAAGGCATCTGGTCATCGCAACCTCCGGCGAGTACGTTGGCGCGAACGCTACGCCGCCCGCGTCAACGACGTCAAGAAGCAAATCCATGTCGGCCCGAAGCCGCGCGTCGATACCGAGCCTGATCCTCGTCACCGACCGCCACGCGATCGCCGGCCGCGAGCTGGTCGCCGTGATCGAGGCCGCGCTCGACGAGGGTCTGCCCGCCGTACAGCTCCGGGACAAGGATCTCCCCGGCCGTCCGCTCTTCGCGCTCGCCGAGCGCCTGCGGGTGGCGACCGCCCGGCGCGGCGCGCTCCTCTTCGTCAACGATCGCGTCGACGTGGCGATCGCCGTCGGCGCCGACGGCGTGCATCTCGGCGGCGGCTCGATGCCGGTCGACGTCGTGCGCGGCCTCGTCGGCGGCGAGATGACGATCGGCGTGTCGACACACGCGCCCGGCGAGGCGCCGGCGGGCGCGGACTTCGCGGTCTTCGGGCCCGTGTACGCGACGCCCGGGAAGACCGCCGTCGGCGAGGCGCGGCTCGCGGCGGCGGTCGCCGCCGCGGCGATCCCGGTGCTCGCGATCGGCGGCGTCACGGCCGATCGCATCGCGCCCGTCCGTCGCGCCGGCGCCCTCGGTGTCGCGGTGATCCGCGCTGTGCTCGCGGCAGACGATCCCGCGGCGGCGACGCGCGCGCTCCTCGCGGGGCTCGAAGGGGCTGGATGATGCGGACGATCGTCGTTCTGCTTGCGCTGCTGATCGCGGCGCCGGGCGGACTCGCGGTGCGTCCCGTGCGGGTCGGCGACGCGCTGTGCGTGTCGTGGTCGGCCCCGCCGCTCCTTGCGCTCCCGCCCGCCGAGCGCGACGCGTACCTCGCGGCGCTCGGCGGCGCCGGCTGGCGTCTTCTCCGCACCGACTTCACATGGACGGCGATCGAGCCCTCGCCGGATCGCTTCGACTTCACGGCGTACGACGAGCTCGTCGCAGCTGCTCGCGCGCACGACATTCGCCTCGCCGGCATCCTCGACTACGGGAACCCGTGGGCGGCGCCGGGCACGCCCGCGGACGACGACCACTATCCGCCCGACGATCCGCTACGCTTCGCACGCTTCGCCGCGACGACGGCGCGTCACTATCGCGGCCGCGTCCCAGCGTGGGAGGTCTGGAACGAGCCGAACTTCTCGCAGTTCTGGAAGCCGCGTCCCGATGCCGCGCGCTACGCCGCGCTCGCGGCCCTCGCGGCGCGCGCGATCCACCATGCCGACGCGGGCGCGATGATCGTCACCGGCGGGCTCGCGCCGACGCTCGATTTCCTCGCCTACCACCGCGACTGGGGGTTCCTCACGGCGGCCACGCGGGCCGAGCCGGATCTCCTCTCGCTGTTCGACGCGGGCGCGCTCCATCCGTACACGTTCCTGCAGGCCCCGCCGCCCGAGGACGACACGAACGCGCTCGGCCCGTCCGTCCCGCACCAGATCGCCGACTTCGCCGCGCGCCTCGGCGAGGCGGGCGCCGCGCGGCTGCCGATCTGGGTGACGGAGATCGGATGGCACACGGCCCAGGACAGCGTCTTCGGGCCGGGCGTCAGCGAGACCGATCAGGCCCGCTTCCTCGTCCGGAGCGTGACGCTCGCGATCGCCGCGGGCGCGGAGCGCGTCTGCTGGTACACCGGGACCGACTACGCGAATTTCCTGCACGACAAGGAGGCGGCATTCGGCCTCTTCCGCTACACGCCGGGCGAACCACCCGACCCGAAGCCCGCGTTCACCGCGGCCGCGACGCTCTCGCGCGTCCTCGGTCGTGCGCGCTTCGCCCGCGATCTCCGGGCCGCGCTCGAGCTTCCGTCCGACGCGTACGCGTTCTCGTTCCGCCGTGCGCTCCAGACGATCATCGTCCTGTGGACGACGTCCGAGGCACGCGTCGACGTTCCCGCGACCGGCACCGTGGGCCTCGTCACGATGGACGGCACGGCGTCGAACCTCGGCCGCCCGGCGAGCGTTGCGCTGACGCTCGGCCCGGATCCGGTGTATCTGATTCTCGATCAGCGACCGCGTTGACGATCGCGCGGGGCCCGGTTAAGCCGGCCGGGACACTTCGTGCCGGCCGACGCGCCATCGCTGTCGCTCGAGGACGTCGCCCGCTTCGCGGCGGAGCCCCTCGAGCGCGTCCGCGCGTGGCAGGCGGCCGGGCTCCTCGGCGATCCCGCCACCGACAGCTTCGAGCCTGCGGATGTGGAGACCGTGCGCCTGATCGCGCTCCTCGAGCGCCGCGGCGTCGCCCGTGAGACGATCGTCGCGCGTCGCGACGAGCTCGAGTCGAGCGCCACGCGTCGCGCGCGGCGACCGCGGGAGTGGATCGGCACGCTCGCCGAGGCGGCGGCGCGCGCCGGCCTCGACCCCGCGCTCGCCGAGCGCCTCTGGACCGCGGCCGGGCTCGTCGCGAGCGATCTCCTCGACGAGCGCGACGTCGACTTCCTGCGCGACCTCGCAACCGTCCGCGCCGCCGGCAATCCCGACGACGCGGTGGTCGAGATGGTCCGCGTCGCCGGGGACACCGTGCGGCGCGCGACCGAGACGATGGCCCGCGTCACGTACTTCCACGTGATCCGGCCGCTCCGGATGAGCGGCCTCGAGGGGACGGCGCTCAACGACGCGATCGACCGGGCGACGCGGCCGCTCACTCCGCTCGCGTCACAACTGCTGAACCATCTCACCGATCGCGTCATGAACGACGCGATCCGGGAGAACGTCGTCCTCCGCTTCACGGGCTACATCGCCGAGCCGGGGCAGCTCGACGTCGCGATCGCGTTCGTCGACCTCTGCGGCTTCACGCCGCTCGCCGAAGCGATGGGCGATCGGGAGTCCGCCGAGGTGCTCGGGCGCTTCTCGACGCTCGTGCGGGACGCCGTCGCGAGCCACACGGGGCGGATCGTGAAGCAGCTCGGCGACGCGTTCATGCTCGCGTTCGCCGATCCGCGCCTCGCGGTCGGGTGCGCGGTCGAGATCGAGCGGCGCGCGGCGGCGATGGAGCGCTTCCCCGCGCTCCGGAGCGGTATCCATTGCGGGCTCGTGCTCTTTCGCGAAGGCGACTACGTCGGCACCAACGTCAACATCGCCGCACGCGTGGCCGCGGAGGCGGGACGCCACCAGGTGCTCGTGACCAACGAGGTGCGGCGCGCGGCGGGCACCGTGCCGGGCGTGCAGTTCACGCCGGTCGCGCGCCGGAAGCTGAAGGGCGTGGGCGAAGAGGTCGAGCTCTTCGCCGCGGCGCCGACGGAGGCCGCGGCGGGCGAACGCGCCGTCGATCCCGTGTGCGGCATGGAGCTCGGTCCGGCGGAGCCCGCGGCGCGTCTCGCGCTCGGCGAGCGGACGCTCGTCTTCTGCTCGACGCAGTGTCTCCAGCGTTACGTCGCCGATCCGGCGCGCTACGCCGGCGCCTCAAGTTGACGCCGCCCGAGGACCCGATCTACGGTCGCGCGCATGAGCTGCATCTTCTGTCGCATCGTGGAGGGTCAGGTGCCGGCGGAGGTGATCTCGTGCGAGCCGGGCGTCGTCGCCTTCCTCGACGTGCAGCCGCTCGCCGACGGCCATGTCCTCGTCGTCCCGCGCGCGCACGCGGCGTCGATCGAGGAGCTGTCGCCTGCGGAGGCGGACGCGCTCTTCCGCACGGTCGTTCGCCTCGCAGGTCCGGTGCGCGAAGCGCTCGGCGCCGCCGGCACGACGATCGGCATCAATAACGGCGAGGCGACCGGTCAGACGATCCCGCACGTCCACGTCCACATCGTGCCGCGCTGGCCGGACGACGACGCGGGGAGCATCCACACGATCTTCCCGCGGAAGACCGAGCGCGCGCTCGCCGACGTCGGCGCCGCGATCCGGAAGAAGATCTCGTGACGGCGTGCCGTCACCCCGTCGGTTGCTGAAGGACGGGGTTGACGTAACCTGCCACTCCACATAGCTCACCACATATCGTGACGCGGCCGGACCCCCTCGCCGGCTTCCGTCGAGAGCTCCACCGCGCCTTCGCCCTCGAGGTCGATTCGCTGGAGGAGCCGGCGGACGGCTTCGCGCAGTCGGTCGTGCGTGGTCTCTCCGACCACCCGCGCTGGCTCCACTGTCGCTACCTCTACGACGACCAGGGCAGCGAGATCTTCGAGCGCATCTGCGAGCAGCCCGAGTACTACCAGACCCGCACGGAGGCGGCGCTCCTCGCCGAGCACGCCGCCGAGATCCATCGCCTCACCGGCGCGCGGACGCTCGTCGAGCTCGGCTCGGGGAGCTCGGTGAAGACGCGTCATCTGTTGGAGGCGTGGCGCGAGGGGCGGTACGTCCCCGTCGACATCAGCCTCGGCATGCTCCGGCAGTCGTGCGCCGCGCTCGCGGGCGAGCATCCCGGCATCGAGGTCCGCGGCATCGCGGCCTCGTACGAGCGCGCGCTGCCGCTGCTCCGGGAGCTGTCGCCGCTCGTCCTCATCTTCCTCGGCAGCACGATCGGCAACCTGAACCCGCAGGAGACGGCCGACTTCCTCGATCGCGTGTCCGCGAGTCTCACGCCCGGCGACCACTTCCTCCTCGGCGTCGACCTCGTGAAGGACATCCGCACGCTCGAGGCCGCGTACAACGACGCCGCGGGCTGGAGCGCCGCGTTCACGAAGAACCTCTTCCGCCGGATGAACCGCGAGCTCGGGACACGGCTCGACCTCGACGCGATCGAGCACGTCGCCTACTACTGCATGCAGTACGACCGGATCGAGATCTACGCGCGCTTCACGCACGACCAGACGATCGAGCTCCCCGACCTCGGCCGACGCTTCCGGATCGGCGGCGGCGAGATGATCCTCACCGAGATCAGCCGGAAGTTCCAGGTCGACGAGATGGCGGCGAACGCCGCGCGCTTCGGCCTGGAAACCGTCCGCGTCTTCACGGACCCGACGAAGGCGTTTGCGGTCCTCCTCCTCCGCATGCGCGACCGGCGCCCGGTGACGGCGGGACGCGAGAGCTCCGCGGGGACGCACCTCGCCGCGGCGCGGGCGCGGACGCTCGAGCTGGTCGAGCCGCTCTCGGACGATCAGCTGACGCGCCAGCACGTGCCGATCATGAGCCCGATCGTCTGGGACCTCGGCCACATCGCGAACTACGAGGAGCAGTGGTCGATCCGCGCGCTCGATCCGACGGCGCCCGTCGACTCGGCGCGCGACCACATCTACGACCCGGTGGCGAACCCGCGGCCGACGCGGCGCGACCTTCCCCTCCCCGGCCGCGGCGGCACGATCCAGTACATGCACGAGGTGCGCGCCCGGACACGTCGCCAGCTCGCGCGCGCGAGCTTCGATCCCTCGGACCCGCTCCTCGCCGACGGGTACGTCTACAAGATGATCGCGCAGCACGAGGCGCAGCACACCGAGACGATCCTCCAGACGATCCAGCTGATCGACGACCTGGAATACGAGCCCGGGCGGCGCGCCGAGCCGCGAAGCGCCGCGGTCGGGATGGACGCGCCGTACGCCGTCATCCCCGCGGGGCTGTTCGTCATGGGCACGAACGACCGCGGCTTCGCGTACGACAACGAGCGGCCGGCGCACGTCGTCGAGCTGCCGCGCTACCGGATCGATCTGGCCCCCGTGACGAACGGCCTCTACCTCGCGTTCATGCTGGACGGCGGCTACCGCCGGCGCGAGCTCTGGACGGACGAGGGCTGGCTCTGGCTCTCGAGCACGCGCGTCGAGCAGCCGGCGCAGTGGATCCGTCTCGCCGACGGCGTGTGGGGCGAGCGCGCGTTCGGGCGCGCGGCGCCGCTCGCCCTCGACCGGCCCGTCGTGCACGTGTCGTGGTACGAGGCGTCGGCGTACGCGCGCTGGGCGAGGAAGCGGCTCCCGACCGAGGCGGAGTGGGAGAAGGCCGCGTCGTGGGACTTGGAGACGCGCGTCGCGCGCCGCTATCCGTGGGGCGACATGCCGCCGACCGACGATCACGCGAACCTCGATCAGCGGACGTTCGCGCCCGCCGCCATCGGCGCGTACCCGCGCGGCCGGAGCTTCTTCGGCTGCCACCAGATGATCGGCGACGTGTGGGAGTGGACGTCGACCGACTTCGGTCCGTATCCGGGCTTCACCGCGTTCCCGTATCGGGAGTACTCGGAGGTCCACTTCGGGCGCGGCTACAAGGTGCTCCGCGGCGGCTCGTGGGCGACGCGCCCGATCGCGATCCGGAACACGTTCCGGAATTGGGACCTGGCGCAGCGCCGGCAGATCTTCGCCGGCTTCCGCTGTGCGGCGGACGCCTGAGCGCCTCACGCCGTCGTGGCGGTCGATCCCGGTCGTGAGGTAAACTGCTGGCCGTGCGTCGCGAAGACATCGTTGCCTTTGCGCGCCGAGACTGGGAAGCCGTCGCCGCGAGCAAGGACGAGCACTGGCTCGGCGAGCGTCGCCGACGCGGCGTTCGCTGGTGCTTCGAGCTCGCGGACGAACTCCGACGGCAGGTCCTGGCGCGGCAGCCGACGTGGCCGTCGGCCGAGGAGCGGGCCGACGATCTCGCGGCCCACGTCCGGCTGAGCACGGCGCTACGACGTGTCGCTGGAGCCGGCAGCCGTTAGCCTGCTGCTCGCCCTCGCGCCGGTGTTGGGGGCGTTCGGCGGGCGGTGGTACGTCTTCGGTGCGCAAGCGGTCGTCATCTGGGGGCGACCGCGACTGACGGGCGACGTCGACGTCACCGCGTTCCTCGAGCCGAACGGCCTGGCGGGCTTCGTCACGGCGATGCAGCGCGCCGGATTTTCGCTCCGGATCCCCGATGTCGACGACTTCGTGGCGCGCACGCGCGTCGTTCCGTTCACGGAGGACGCCAGCGGCCTCGCTCTCGACGTGGTCCTCGGCGGACCCGGTCTCGAGGAGGAGTTCCTCCGGACGGCGCACTCGATCGATCTCGGAGGGACGGCGATCCCGGTGATCGGGCCGGAAGAACTCGTCGTCACGAAGATCGTCGCCGGCCGTCTGAAAGATCTCGAGGACGTCCAGGGAATCCTCCGCGCGCAGGAAGCCTCGCTCGATCACGAACGCGTCCGTTCGCTGCTGCGCCTCCTGGACGCCGCGCTCGATCGGACGGACCTCACACCGGCGTTCGAGGCGCAACTGCAGATCCTTCAGCGGCGACGCTGACTCGCGCATCCGCGTTCACGGCCGCGTCGTGCTATTCCCAACTCGCCTTTCGTGACGATCTGCGCGGCCGATGTCCGGGCGGCGATTGCCGCTCTTCCGATCACGATCACCGAGATCGGCTGTGAGATCGGTGCGGTCGTTCTCCCCGAATACCCCGGCGGGCGCCGGCCGACGTCCACGGTTCGCATCGGTGAGGGGCGTGGCGAGTGCATCGCGTGGACGGAAGCGGCACACGAGGCGTTCTCCGAACGCGTCGCTCGGGTACTGCGTGGGCGCTGGCGCCTCGGCGACTGGTCGACGGCGATGCGCGCCGTCTTCACCGATCCGTACGAGCACGCGGCGCTCGAGGCGGCGGCTATCGATGCGGCGCTCCGGCAGGCGCGGACGAGCGTGTTCGACGTCGCGGGCGTGGCGCGGCGGCGGGTTCGCTACGTCGTCTCGTTCGAGCGCGTCGCGGATCCGCTCGCGCGCGCGCAGCGCGAGGCGCCGGGCGTCGAGCTCAAGATCGACGCCGACGCGACCTGGGACGACGCCGTGTTCACCGCGCTCGCCAGCCTCCGCCGCGTCGCCGTGCTCGACTTCAAGGGCGTCGCCGACGCCGAACGCGCCCACGCACTCGTTCCGGATGCGCTGATCGAGGATCCCGGTCCGGGCGACTGGTCCGCGTCGCTGCGACGTCGCCTGAGCCTCGACGCGACCGTGACGTCGGCCGCCGCCCTCGACGCGCTCCCCGCGCGTCCCGCGGCCGTGAACCTGAAGCCCGCGCGCATGGGCGGCGTGCTGGAAGCACTCGCCTGCGCGGCGCGGTGCGCGGAGGCGGGGATCGACGTATATATTGGTGGGATGTTCGAGGTCGGCGTCGGCCGTCTCCAGCTCCGGGCACTCGCCGCCCTCCTCTGCCCCGACGGCCCGAACGACATCGCGCCGCTCGTGCCACCCGACCGCCCGACCCGGCTCGAGGTCTCGGGGGTCGGGTTCTCGTGACGGACCTCCAGGCGCTGATCGACCGGAGCACGCGGACCGCGACGCCCGCGCTCGCCGAGTCGGTCGCGTATCCCGGCCGCCAGATGACGGCCGAGGAGCTCGTCGAGTTCTGGAAGAGCGTTCGCATGGTCGCGATGGCGACCGTCGGACCGGCCGGGCAGCCGCACATCGCGCCCGTCCACGCCGAGATCGACGGCACGACGCTCCGCCTCGTGATCTACGAGGACACCGTCCGGCGTGTCGACCTCGCCCGGAACCCGCGCGTCGCCTTCACGACGTGGAAGGACGGCGCGGTCGCGATCATCTACGGCCGGGCCCGCGAGATCCCGGGGAGCGCGCGCGACGCGAGGCCCGGACAGAGCGGGCGGCCGCGACGCGTCGTCGAGATCGAGGTGCGGATGACCCGCGTCTACGCGCTCCGCCCGCGCTGAGACGTGCGCTGGGCCGTCGGCGCCGCGCTCGTCGCGATCGCGGTCTACGCGAACACGCTCGCGCACGACTTCACCTACGACGACCGTACGGTCGTCGTGCAGAACGAGGCGGCGCGAGATCCGGCGGCGCTGAAGCGGATATTCCTCGCGTCGTCGTGGTCGTCGAACGCCGAGCAGACGATCGCCTTCCGGCCGCTCACGACCTGGACGTTCGCGCTGAACCACGCGATCGACGCGGGGCCGCTCGGGTACCACGTGCTGAACGTGCTCGCGCACGCCGCGGTGTCGGCGCTGGTCGTCGTGCTCGCGATGGGCGCCGGGCTGCCGGCCGCGACGGCGGGGCTCGCCGGCATACTCTTCGCGGTGCATCCGATACACACCGAAGCGGTCGCCAACACCGTCGGGCGTGCGGAGATCCTCGCCGCGGGTCTCGCGCTGCTCGCCCTGATCCTGCGTCGCTTTCCGTTCGCCGCCGTCGTCGCGTACGCACTCGCGCTACTCGCGAAGGAGCACGCGATCGCGTTGCTCGTCCTCCTGCCGCTCGCCGAGCTTCTCGTCGACCATCGTCGCCCGAGGGCGCAGTTCTACGCCGCGCTGCTCGCCGTGACGGTCGCGTACGTGCTGCTGCGCGCAACGGCGATCGGACGGATCGGCGTCGACGCCGCCCGGATCCCCCTCTGGCAGAACGTGGCGGCGCACGCGGGGCCGGTCGAGCGGCTATTCACCGCGCTGTACGTCGCGGCGCGAGCGGGCTGGCTTCTCGTCGTACCGGTCAATCTGTCCGCCGACTACTCGTTCGCCGAGATCCCGCTGGTCGCGTCGCTCCACGACCCGCGCGCGTGGATCGGAATCGCGTTCGCCGGCGGGCTCGTCGCGCTCGCCGTGCTGCTCCGTCGGTCTTCGCGGGCACTGTTCTGGCTCGGCGTCGGGGTGGTTCCGTACGTCGTCGTCTCGAACCTGCTCGTGCCGAGCGGGACGATCTTCGGCGAGCGGCTCCTCTACCTGCCGAGCGTCGCGCTCTGCGTCGGCGAAGCGGTCGTCCTCGTGAACCGGCGCGCGCTCGCGGCGCTGCTGCTCGCGGCATTCGCGCTCCGGACCGTCACGCGAAACCCCATCTGGCACGACAACCTGACGCTCGCCGAAGCGACCGTGAAGACCGCGCCGCGGAGCGCCCAGGCGCATCACCTGCTCGCGACGACGCTCTTCGAGCGCGGACGGTACGACGACGCGCTCCGCGAGTTCCGCACGACGCTCGACATCTATCCTGACGACGTCGACGCGCTCTTCAACGCCGGCGCCGCGAGCATGCTCCTCCAGCGGAACGACGAAGCGCTCGGGTTCCTCGATCGCGTCACGGCGCGCGAGCCGAACCACTTCGCCGCGTGGATCGACGAGGCGGCGATCCACAACGCGCGCGCCGAGTTCGACGCGGGTCTCCGGGCGGCCGAGCGCGCGACGGCGATCCGACCGGACGCGCCGAACGGGTACGTCATGCGCGGCTTCGCGCTCCGCGGCCTCGGCCGTCTCGCGGACGCGCAGGCCGCGTTCCAGACCGCGCTCCAGCGCCAGGGTGTCGGCATGGACGCGCTCTACGGCCTCGGCGCCACGGCGCTCGACCTGGGCGACGCGACGACCGCCGTCCGCGCCTTCGAGCAGCTCGTCCGCGTGGCGCCGAGCGCCGGCGCGTATCGCGGGCTCGTGATCGGCTACCGGCAGACGGGACGCGACGCGGACGCGAACCGCGTCGCCGAGGAAGCGCGCCGGCGATTCCCGTCGGATCCGTTCTTCGCGCGCTAGGCGCGCGCTGGCCGGAGCCCGAGCAAGGCGATGACGCACATCACGAGCACCACGCCGCCGCCGCTGAAGAGACAGAACGCGACGAGCGCCTCCTGCCACGGCGCCGCCGCGAGACCGGCGCCGGCGATCGGCGTCCCCGTCCCGGTGCCGAAGACCGCGGCGAGGAACACGCCCGCCCAGTTGACGTAGGCCGAGTACACGCCCGTCCAGAAGAGCGCGCTCTGACCGCCCGGCGACAGATGGATGTCTTCCCACACTGCGCCGACGAGCGCGACGAGCGTCCCGACCATCACACCGCCGACGTGCGCGGAGAGTCCCATGCGCGGGTTCGCGTACGCGGGGACGGCGGCGCCGGTCAGGAGTCCCAGGAGAACGACGACGAGGCCGTGCCAGATGAGGCGTCGCTTCATGGCGGCGTCCCATAGCACGAGGCACCGGCGATTGGTGAAGCAGCCGTCGGTTTGCGCTACCGTCGGGACGGCTCCATGAGACGACCGAATTCGCGCACGGAAACTCGTGGAACCGCGGCCCTCGTGGTCGTTCTGCTCGCCGTCGCGACCGTTGCGGCGTACTGGCCGGTGCTCGGCGCCGACTTCGTGAACATCGACGACGAGCTGCACGTGACGGGAAATCCGCACGTGATCGGCGGGCTCACGGCGGCGAACGTCGCGTGGGCATTCGCGAACAGCTACGCGGGCGTGTGGATTCCGCTGTCCTGGCTCTCGCACATGGCCGACTGCACGCTCTACGGCCTCCGTCCCGCGGGGCACCACGTGACGAATCTCGTGCTCCACGTGCTGAATGCGACGCTGCTCCTCGTGCTCCTGCGCCGTCTCACCGGCGCGTTGCTCCCGAGCGCGGCCGTCGCAGCGCTGTTCGCGCTGCATCCGCTGCAGGTCGAGTCGGTCGCGTGGGTGACGGAGCGGAAAGACGTGCTGAGCGTCTTCTTCGGCTTCCTCGCGCTCCTCACCTACGCGCGGTACGCCGAGGAGTCCCGCGCGCGGCGGCTCGTTCCCGTCGCGGTGTCGTTCGTTTTGAGCCTCATGGCGAAGCCGATGCTCGTCACGTTGCCGTTCGTGCTCTTGCTCCTCGACTACTGGCCGCTCGGCCGCTGGACGAACACGAAGCCGACCCGGCTGATCGCGGAGAAGCTGCCGCTCTTCGTCATCGCGGGCGCCGTCGGCGCCGGCACGATCGTGCTCGCGCATCGGGAAGACGCGATCACGTCGCTCGGGCTGCTGCCGGTCCAGACACGCGTCGCGAACGCGCTCGTCGCGTATCCGGCGTACGTCTGGAAGGCGCTCTGGCCGACGCGGCTCGCCGTCTTCTATCCGATGGAGGTCGTCCCCACGTCGGAGGTCGCCGGTGCAGTGGCGTTCCTCGTTCTCGTGATCGCAGCGGCGCTCTGGATCGGCCGACGACGTCCCCACGTGCTCGTCGGCGTTTTCTGGTTCCTCGTGACGCTGCTGCCGGTCATCGGGCTCGTCCAGGCGGGCGATCAGGCGCGGGCCGATCGCTTCACGTACTTCCCGCTCGTCGGGCTGTTCGTCGCCGTCCTCTGGAGCGCGCGGCGGGCGTGGCCCTTGGCGGTCGTGGCGCTGTGTGCCTGCGCCGTCGCGACGCGGACGCAGGCGACGTACTGGCAGAGCAGCGAGACGCTCTTCGCGCGCGCGCTCGAGGTAACGGAGAACAATTGGCTCGCGCACAACAACCTCGGCGACGCGCTGCTCCGCCGCGGCGAGATCGGGCTCGCCAAATCGCACTTCGAGACGGCCCTCGCACTGAAGCCGCGGTACGTCGACGCGCGCTACAATCTGGGCGTCGCGCTCGCGCTCGAGGGACGGACGCCCGACGCTGCGGCGCAGTTCGCCGAAGCGCTCCGCCTCGATCCGAAGCACAACAAATCGCGGTACAACCTCGGCCTCGCGCTGATGCTCCAGGGACGGCTCGACGAGGCGATCGCGCTCTTCGACGAAGCCGTGCGGCGGGATCCCGAGTATGCCGACGCCCACGCCAACCTCGGGACCGCGCTCGATCGTCGGGGCCGGCCGGACGAGGCGCGCGCACACCTCGCGGAAGCGGTGCGGCTGAACCCGACCAACCCCGTGATGCAGTACAACCTCGGCCTGTCGCTGGAATCCGCGGGGCGCGTCGACGAGGCGATCCGTCACTACACGCGCGCGACGGAGCTGAATCCGGGCTTCGCCGAGGCCCGCGACCGGCTCGGCGCGGCTCGCGCCGCCGGGAGTCGCTAGCGGAGCGAAAGAAGGCTCAACAGACCAGGACGGCGGCGCGGCCCCGGAATCCAGGCGGGCGGGCCCGCCTCGTTCCCGTCCGGCCGCGCCGGCTTCGGACGATCTCAGTAGCTACGGGATCCCGAGAACCCGCGGGGACGTCCACCGTTGCTGCCGCCCTCGCGCGCCTTCGCCTCGTTGACGTTGATCTGCCGGCCACCGACGTCGCGGCCGTTCAGACTGGCGATCGCCTTGCTCGCCTCGGCGGACGTGCTCATCTCGACGAAGCCGAAGCCACGCGAGCGGCCCGTATCGCGGTCGGTCACCACGGTGGCCGACTCACACGTTCCCACCTCCGTGAACAGAGTCTCGAGGTCCGCGCTGGTGGTGTCGAAGGATAAGTTCCCGACGAAAATCTTCTTGCCCATGGCATTCTCCTGCCCCTCAGGGGCGACTGTGGTTTTGTCGCGGTTGCCTGAGCGAGAGGCCGAGATCGTCGGAATGAGCTGACGGGGACGGAATCGCGCGCAAACAAGAGGACCACCCTGCTATCCTCTCATTCGGTCGTCGGTGCAAGTCGCCTGCGTCGGTGCAAGTCGCCTGCGTCGGTGCAAGTCGCCTATTGCTCGACGATCTGCCGCGTCTCTAGAAGTGTTGCCCGAAGCGTCGTCCGCCACCGGGAACATCTCGTGAGGGCTCGACCGGTGTCGGAGACGCGGACGCGAGCGGGCGTGCCGTGTGCGACTGTTGCCCGAACGGTCGCGTGCCATGGTCGGGAAGCGGCGTCATTCCGGCGGGCGCGGGACGCTCGGGGGCCGGAGGTCGCACCAGCGCGACGCGCAAGTTGTTGGAGGGAAGCCACCCGTCGATGCCATGAGGCGCCCGGACGCGATAGCGCGTATCGCTCGCGCCACGCGGGCGCCACGCGACCACTTCGACCTCGGTGCCGTCTGCGAGATGTGTGGCCGAGGGGACCTTGCCACTCTCGTCGGCGAGGATGACGTCCCCCGACCGATTGCCGGCGGAATCCACGAAGACGCGTTGGCCGACCGCCATCGGCGCGGCGGAGCGAGGGAGCGGACGAGGCATAGGCCGGTTCCGGGACGGAAAGAGCGCCAATCAACCTCCTCTGGGTATGCGCCCGAGGAGCGGCGCGACATGGCCCGGTTAGCGAGAGACCTCGACTCTCCGTGGTCCCGACGGCGGTGTCAAACGCATGGCATCCGCGGCACCGGCGAGCAGCCCGCCGCGACGAGGGGGCTCGGGATCGCGCCCGGCCCTCGTTCCGTGTTCACCACGTGGAGCAACAACGGCTGCGATCCGTCAGATCGCCGCCAGGACCTCCTGCGCGGCCCGCTCGCCCGACCGCACCGCGCCGTCCATGTAGCCGTTCCAGTACGTCGACGTCTCCGTGCCGGCCCAGTGGATGCGGCCGACGGGCGTCCGGAGCGCCGTCCCGAAGTCGACGAGCGTCCCCGGGCCGAGGACGGCGACGGGACATCCGCGGTTCCACGGCTCCGCCGACCAGTTGAACTCGACGACGTCGGTCGGGCCGAGCGCCTCGCTCCCGAAATAGTTGGCGAGGTTCTGGAGGGCGGCGGTGCGACGGTCGGCGGCGCTCCGGTTCTCCCACACGCGCGCCTCGCGACCACCGATGAAGCCCATCATGATGCCGAGGCTGCCGTCCGCCGGCGACGTGTCGAACGTGACCTTGATCGGTCCGTTCTCGCTGACGACCTGGCCGGAGAGTCCCTTCGCGCGCCAGAAGGGCGTCGGGTAGATCGCCTCGAACTTCATGAGCGTCCCTTGCGGCATGTGCTGCACGAGCTGATCGCGGAGCGGCGGCAGCGGTGGGTCGTACGCGATCCGTCCGGCGAGCGTCGGCGGCGTCGCGACGATGGCGCGCTTCGCGAAGTAGCGGTGACGATCCGACCAGACCGTCACGCGACTTCCCGTGTCCTGGATCTTCGTCACCGGCGTCTTCAGCCGGACGCTCGACCCGAGCGCCGCCGCGACGTTGAGCGCGATCGTCTGCGCCCCGCCGGCGAAGCGTCGCTCCTGCGCACCGCCCGCGGTGTTGAAGTTCCGCTCGAACGTCCCCGCGTTCTGCTCGTTCCCCGACGCGGCGATGTAGAAGAGCGTGTAGAGGAGCGAGAGCTCGCGCGGCTCGCAGCCGAAGATCGCCTCGGTCGCGGCCGACGTGACCGCCAGGAACTCGGCGTTGCCGCTCGTGTTCGCGCGGAGCCACGCGTCGAGCGTCTGCCGGTCCCAGTCGTCGGCGCTCGACGCCGTCCACGGCTGGTCGACCGGCACGCTCGTCGACATCTGGTCGAGCTGCTCGACGGCGAGGACGATGTCGGGCGCGACCACGGGGTCGACGGGCGCCGTGCCGAGCGGCGTGTCGTTCGGATACTCCTCGCGCCGGCCGTTCGCCCAGAAGACGTTGTTGCCCGTGTTGTACGTCGGGAAGGTGCCGACGCCCACCTCGGCGGCGAGCCCGAGGATGTGGTCCTGCGTCGGGCCGGCGAACATGCCGCCGAGCTCGGTGTACGCGCCGCCCGAGATCGGATGGTTCAGCGTCCGTCCGCCGACGCGATCGCGGGCCTCGAGGACGATGACCGAGCGCCCCGCCTTCACGATCTGGCGTGCCGCGGTGAGGCCCGCGAGGCCCGCGCCGACGACGATCACGTCCGCGGTGCGGCCCGCGGCGCGGGCGGATTTCGGCAGTGCGGCGATGGTCGCGGCACCGGCGACGGCGCCGATGAGGCCGCGTCGGGTGATCTCGAGCGACGGCATCGGTCATGGTGCTACAGGGGGGACGGCGACGCGCCAACAGGAAAGATCGTGATCCTGGCGGGAATTTCTGGGTACCGCGTGCGAGCTCGCCAGGGGAGTGAGCGTGCCGAGGAGTCGGGCGCCCGCGGAACACGCGCGTGTCGGTGGATACGTACCGGCAGGAACACGGCGGAGTCCCGATCGGATCGCGGCCCGAATAGAGTCGGCTCACACGGCGAGGAGGTCGTCATGACGTGGCCCCCAGGCGATCCGATGCATTCCGATGCCGACGGCATCCGACGTCTCATGGGCGCCGTCCTCATCGACAATCTGCGCCTGTTGCGCGGCGCGACCCGCCCGCGCGTTCTCGCGCGAGAGCTCGGCTGGCTGATGAGCGACGATCACAGCGGACCGTTCGCGTTCCGGGTCATCTGCTCCGTCCTCGACATCCCCGCCGATCGCGTGCGCCGCGCGGTCCTGTCCCGACGACGATTTCCCGGCTGGATGGTGCCGTAGCGTCACGCCCCGGGGTCCGGCGAGCAGATCGGACAGCGACGGCGCGCCGCGGGCTCCCGCCTCGGAATCCGCTTCAGCACGTATCGCTGCGGCGCGACGCGATCGACCCACCCGGCATCGCGGAGCTCGCGGAACGCTCTCGCCACGGCCGGGTGCTGCGCGTCGACGAGCCGCGCGAGGTCGGCCAGCGTTAGCGACGTCTTGATCGCGATGCCGTCGCCGACGCTCTTCCCGAAGTCGTGCGCGAGGAAGAGGAACGCATGCAGCAGCCGGCACGGGACGGTGCGCGTCGGGGCGGTCGTGCTGTTGCAGAGGTGCCGCGAGAGGTCGCGACAGGTGACGTGGAGCAAGCGGAGCGCGCCTTCCACCCGCATCGCATCGATCACCTCGCGCATCTGCTCGAGCGTCAGGAGGCCGACGATCACGTCGGAATGGGCGCGCGACCAGAGGCGCGTCCCGTCGGAAGCGTGGCCGGTGGGAAGCCGCACGAAGCGGCTGTGCGGGACGAGCTGGATCGTGAACGCCCTGCCCAGTGAACCGCGACCCTCCATCCACGCAGAGCCGCTCACGATGAACGCCACGCCGTCCTTCGTGTCGGCCGGGACCAGCAGCTCTCCCGCCGGGACCGCCCAGAGCGTCGCCTCGCGGCCGATCACCTGCTTCGCCACGTGACTCAGCCCGAGCGAGTCGCACCGGGCGAGCAGCTCGCAGAGCCTGCCCCGTGCCCACGGCGCGGCGACCCCGCGGTAAGGACCCCCCGGCGGCATTTCCGTTCCGTCCGCCGGAAGCACCGACCGCAGGACGAGATGGCCGTTGTCGCGGGACACGACGCCGGCCGCCGCGAGCTTCATCAGGACATGCCGGACGGAAGCCGACTCGGCGCCGACCAGCGCCCCGATGTCCTCCGCCGTGAGACGCAGCGCGAGTCGGACGCCGTTCGGTGTCGGCTCGCCGAAGTCCTGCGCCATCCCCCGCAGCGCGAGCACGACGCGATCCCGGAGCGCGAGCCCGCGCGCCTCGGCCTTCCGCACGACCAGCGACGAGAGGGCGCGCCACGCATACGACATGATGCCGAGGCGGTGGGCGAGCGACAGGTCGGAGAAGACCTTGGCGACCGTTTCCTGGGTGATGAGCGCGATCCGGTTCTCTCCGGCGTCCGCGACGGCACGCATCTCGCGCTGCCGCGCGCCGGGCAGCCATTCCACGCCGAACAGACGGCCCTGGCGCTCCATCTGGACGACGAGTGGATGTCCGGCGTGGTCGACGGTCTCGAGCCGGACCCGTCCTCGGACGACCGCATACGAGAAATGATGCGTATCATCCGGTCCGAAGATCGTCGCGTTTTCTCCGTACGGCAAGATCGGCGCATCGGCGACCAGGCGATCGGTCGCCGACGCGGGCAACGGAGGAGTGATCCGCAGCGCCTCGAGAATTGCGCGAAAGGCCTCCTTGTCCCGCGCATACTCGTCCATTTCCACGTCCTCCGTGTGGGAGCGGATGTAATCCGCCGCTACAGCCGTCACTGGCCGAACGTCATGTTGCTAGGATTCTAACGCCGCATGGTCGACGCGTGTCAAGAAGAATTCGGACGCCCGACGCGCGACCGATGCCGGCACGCTGCGGCGCGGCACGCATCCGGACGCCGGGTGTGCCGAGGAGCACGAGATCCCGGACGGAACGGTGGCTCGCACGACACGGCTCGTGCGCGAACGCGCCTCCGCGCGACGTACCGCGTCGACGGACGCGTCGCGGCGCGCCGTGGACGCCGGGCAAGCCAGCGAGATACAACGCGCGCGTGGCGGCCGGGGCGTTCGTCGAGTTCGTGGGCGCGGGGCTCCGGCTGGCGGACGGACGCGCGCTCCTCGCCGACCTCACGCTCGCCGTCGGCGAGGGCGAGACGCTCGCGGTGATCGGCCGGAGCGGCTCGGGGAAGACGACCGCGCTGAAGCTCGTGAACGCGCTCGTGATGCCGACCGACGGCGAGGTACGCGTCGCCGGGCGCGCGACGCGCGAGTGGGATCCCATCCGGCTCCGGCGGCGGACGGGGTACGTGATCCAGGAGGTCGGATTGTTTCCGCATCTCACGGTCGGGCGGAACGTCGGGCTCGTGCCCGAGCTCGAGGACTGGCCGAGCGATCGAATCCGCGCGCGGGTCGATGAGCTTCTCACGCTGGTCGGGCTTCCGTCGGCCGAGTACGCCGGACGCTACCCGCATCAGCTCTCGGGCGGACAGCGCCAGCGCGTCGGCGTCGCCCGCGCGCTCGCCGCGGATCCCCCGTTACTATTGTTGGACGAGCCGTTCGGCGCGCTCGATCCGATCACCCGCGCGGAGCTGCAGCGGGAGTTCCGCGGGCTCCAGGCGCGGCTCCGGAAGACGGCGATCTTCGTCACGCACGACATGCGCGAGGCGGCGCTCGTCGGCGACCGGATCGCGCTCATGACGGCGGGACGACTGCTCGCGCTCGGGACGCCGACGTCGCTGCAGGCGAACCAGGACCCCGAGGTCCGCGCCTTCCTGGACGCGTGATGGCGGCGGAGATCCTCCGCGAGACGGGGCACCACGTGATGCTCGTCGCCGTGTCGATCGGGATCGCGACGGCGATCGGCGTGCCGCTCGGCGTGTTTCTCACCCGCCAGCCGGGATGGAGCCGGCCGGTCCTCGGGCTCGCGAGCGTCCTGCAGACGATCCCGAGCCTCGCGCTCTTCGGGTTTCTCATCCCGGTGCCCGTGATCGGCGGGATCGGGACCCGGACGGCGCTCGTCGCGCTGACGGTCTACGCCCTGCTGCCGGTGCTGCGGAACACCGTGACGGGGATCGCGGGGGTCGATCCGGCGATCCGCGAGGCGGGACGCGGGATGGGGATGACGGACCGGCAGTTATTGTTGCGCGTCGAGCTGCCGCTCGCGGCGAGCGTGATCATCGCCGGCATCCGGGTCGCGACCGTGATCGGCATCGGCGTCGCGACGATCGCGGCGGCGATCGGCGCGGGCGGGCTCGGGGTGTTCATCTTCCGCGGCGTCGCGATGGTGGACAACCGGACGATCCTCGCGGGCGCGTTGCCGGCGGCGGGGCTGGCGGTCGGGGCGGACGTCGCGCTCGGAGCGATCGAGCGCTGGCTGAGGCCGCCGCGATGAGGTGGGTTCTGCTTCTCGCGTTGGTGATCGGATGCGGCGGTCGGCGTGAAGGCGTCATTGTCGTTGGATCCAAGAATTTCACCGAGCAGCGCATTCTCGGCGAGTTGTTGGCGCAAACCGCCGAATCCGTCGGGCTGAAGGTCCAGCGGAAGTTCGACCTCGGCGGGACGTTCGTGTGCGACGCGGCGATCCGCGCGGGACAGATCGACATGTACGTCGAGTACACGGGGACGGCGCTGGCGGCGATCCTGAAGGAGGAGCCGAAGGGGCGCAGTCCGAGGGAAGTATACGAGCGGGTGAAGGACGTCTATGCGAAGGACGGGCTCACGTGGATGGAGCCGCTCGGATTCGACAACACGTTCGCGCTCGTCATGCGTGGGGAGGATGCGCAGCGGCTCGGCATCAAGACGATCTCCGATGCGGTGCCGCACGCGAAGGGATGGAAGGCGGCGTTCGGGTACGAGTTCAAGGAGCGAGCGGACGGGTATCCGGGATTGGCCCGCACCTACGGGCTCGAGTTCGCCGAGATCCGGATCATGGATCTCGGCTTGCTCTACCGGGCACTGATGGACCGGCAGGCCGATCTCGTCGCCGGGAATGCGACCGATGGACAGATCGAGAGCCTGAAGCTCTCGATGCTGGTGGATGACCGCCGGTATTTCCCGCCGTACGAAGCGGCGCCGGTGGTCCGAGCGACCGTCCTCGACGGGATGCCGCAGCTCGCCGCGGCGCTCGGACGCCTCGCGGGTCGACTGTCAGCGGATACGATGCGGCGGCTCAATCTCGCCGTCGACGGCGAGCACCAAAATCCGAGCGCCGTCGTGCGGACGCTCGGCGCGCCGGCTCGGTGAAGCGATTTTCAGGATTGCGGTCCGCGAAGTAGCGCCGGCGGTGATCGAGGATGGTCGACGATCCACGCCGACCGTCGACGGGACCGAATCTCCCGCTCTACCGCCGCCCGCGCGGCCGCCCGCCGCCTCGACCCGCGCCGAACCCGAAGTTCATCGAGCCCGGCGCTGCCGCCGCGGCGATGTGCTTCGGCAGCGGCTTCGGCGGCTCCCTGAACAGCATGCGATCGCGGCGGCCCTTGATGCGGACCCGCACCGCTTCCCGTGCCGAGACGTCGTCGACGGCCTGGACCAGGAGCGCCTCCGGAATCTCGATCACGACCTCGCGGTGACGCTCGCGCAGGACGACGCCGATCCCGACGCTCCGACCCTCGGCGCCCGGCATCTCCGAGAACGTCGCCTCCAACCCGGTGGATATCTGGTTCGTGAGATCGCGAAGCAGGCGCTGCTGGGACGCGGTGACGTCCTTCAGCCGCATGCGGCGGACCTAGTACTTGCGGCGGGCGCCGTAGCCCCCGCGCGAGTTGCCACCACCGCCCGACGTCCGCTCCTTCGCCTCGCTGACGTTCAGGGTCCGGCCCTGGAGCTCGCGACCGTTGAGCTTGCTGATCGCCTCCTGCGCCTCGGCGGCGGTGCTCATCTCGACGAACCCGAAGCCGCGCGAGCGGCCCGTGTCGCGGTCCGTGACGACATTGGCCGACTCGCATTCCCCGGCCTCGGCGAACAGCGTCGCCAGGTCCGAGCTCGTCGTGTCGAACGAAAGGTTACCGACGAAGATCCTCTTGCCCATGCTTCTCTCCCGGCCCTCCGTGGGCCTGCCGTGGTTGCCGTTTCACTGCCGACCGGTCACGAGACCGGCTTGAACGCCGGGGGCGGCGCCTTCGCCGTGAGACGCGAGTGGTCCGCCATGAGAAAGGTGGCACGCGAGACCGTGACCACCGCTTTGCAGCGCGGACATGCCGGACTCATGCTGCTGCCGGACACGCCCTCGAGGTACGAGAGGGCGGTGTGGCAGTGGGGACAGGGCGCAAACCTCGCTGTTGCCATCGGATCTCCTTTCGCGCGCGCGACGGTTTCCGTCATCGTGCTCCGCTTCCCCGAACCCGCGAGGCGCGCCCGTTGGTGACGGGCTCACGCCGGCGGGCGGGCGTCGTCGTCTTCCGCGCGGTCGCTGCCAGCGCGGCGACCGGCGGGGACGGAGCGGCCGCGACGGGTTTCGGAACGAACGGAATCTCGCGCCGCTGGAGCTTTGCCGCTCCGAGCCAGCCCTCGACCCCACCGCTCGTCGTCACCACGCGGTAGCGGGCCTCGCCGCCGCGCGTCGGTCGCCATGCGAGGATCTCGACCTCGATGCCGTCGGCCACGTTCGCCAGGGTGGCGATCCCGGCCTCGTCGGTCAGCGTCACGTTCGGCGATCCGCCCGACCTGACGACCGCTCGCCAGCCGACGCCGATCGTCGGGACGCTCTTCGCACCCGACTGCGGACGGGCGTTGGCCATCGAAGCGAACCGGGGTCCCCGCGGCAGCGGCATCGTTAGCTCCTCGTTGCGGCCTTGATCGAGCGCCGGCCGCGCGGAGGCCAATTGCCCGCGAGGTGGTGAGGCCGCTTCTGGCGCCTCGGACCAAGTTCGAGATCGGTCGAGGTCACCGACGCGACGTGAGAAGAGGATACTCCTGCGCGATGCTAGTTGTCAAATCAAAGAGCGTGCCGCTCGCGCAGAATACCAACTTTTTGAGGTTCTGCAGCGCGCGGATCCCGCGTCGGCTAAGGCACTTCGACGACGTTCGTCTCGATCTCGTCGGGTGTCCTCGCCGGTCGAGGATCGCACACGGCGAGGACGATGCGACCTCGGACGGCGGTATCGGTTCCTCGGAGGGTCAGCCGTTCACCCGCAACCGGGACTTCCGCGCACCCGTCCCGTAATTCCGACGCGCCCTGCACGATCGCCGGCAACGACCGGCCGTTCGCCGCGACCAGGCGAGCGTCTTCGCGAAACCAAACCGGTGGGACCGTGAGCGCGTGCACGGTGACGACGAGCGGCTGTCCCTTTTCGTACCGATCGAACTCCGTCCGCGCGAACAGCTTCGCGTTTCCTGCGGACAGATTTTCCTCGACGCGCGACGTCTGCGGCTCCCAGAACCGCGGCCGGCCGACGTCGACGTGGAGGAATCCCTCCTTCGCGTAGTACCCGGCGCCGCAGCAGTCCATCGCCCGGAGCTTCATCCACAAACTGCGGAGCTGCGGACGCGGAAACGCGATGTCCGCCGCGAGCCCCTCCGTGTGCAGCGATCCGCCGGCCGCGCGCACGCCCTTCGCCCGCAGGTCTTCGTTGTACTCCGGGCTCCGATACCCCGAGACGACCGTCAGCGGCCGGAGCTTCGTCGACTTCTGCAGGTAGCTCAGGATCTCGATCAGCCGCAGCGACGCCTTCCCCTCGCTGTCGTCCCCCGTCGATCGGAACGCGCGCCGGATCGACGCGAGCGCCGCGTCGTCGTACGTGCCGTCCTCCCGACGGTAGCGCACGTCGACCCGCGCATCGGTGTGCGCGTTCACCAGCGACAGCCGACCGTCGCCCATGATGAAGAAACGCTCGAGCGGCGCCGCCGACGCGGCCGTCGCCCAGAGCAACAGGACGACGACCTTCATCGCACGAAGGGCGCGACCCGGCGCTCGAGCGCGTCGGCGATGCGGATCCGATGCATCGCCACGCACTCCGCCGGCAACTCCTGCGGATCGAACCAGCGGAGATCGAGCGACTCGTCGCCGCACGCGAGCGTCCCGCCGACGATCTCGCACTCGAAGGTCGTGCTGACGTAGTGGATCACGTTGCCGTCGGGATACGTGACGATCTGATGGTGCGCCGGCGACGAGTAGACGCCGATGAGCCGCCCCGGCCGCACCTCGAGCCCCGTTTCTTCGCGGACTTCCCGCACGATCGCCTCGCTCACCGACTCGCCCGGCTCGACGCCGCCGCCGGGCAGGCCCCACAGATGATTGTCGCTGCGGAGCTGGAGGAGGATGCCCTCCGGCCGGAGGATGATCGCCGACACGCCGGGGCGGATCATCATGGCGCGCGACTCTACGGGTGCGCCGACGGGGCGCGCAAGCGACGTCACGGAATCAGCAGCAGCTGGCCGGCGGCGTCGCGCGCGACCGACGTCATGCCGTCGGCGAGGACCTGCTGCACCCTGCCCCGCCGTTCGTTCCGATCGACGGTGGCAATGAACGCGGCGAGCGCATGCGACGCGCGCTTGAGCCGTCGCGTCGCGCGCTTCCCGTAATCGCTGCGCGCGCCCTCGACGAGGCGTCGGGCCGCCGCGATCTTCGGCTGGAGACGGCCGACGATACGCGAGCCGCCGAGCGCCGCGGGCGAGAAGCTCTTGAGCATTACGCTCAGCTTGTCGAGACGGCAGAGGACCGCGTCGAAGCTGACTAGCGCGGTGTGGCGACAGACGCCCGACGGCGTGAGCAGATCGAACGTGCACGCGTCGCCGTCGTCGCACGGGCTCGGGAGGCCGGGCGAGGCGGGGAGCGTGGTGGTGGTCGACGGGGCGGCGGCGGTGGTCGACGTGGACGACGACGACGACGTCGCGACCGTCGTCGGCGGCGGGCTCGTGCCGGTCGTGGTCGTGGCGGGCGCCGCGGTGATCGACGTCTCGGTCGTGGTCGTCTGCGTCGTAGTCGTCTGCGTCGTCGGCGGCGCGGTTGCGCCGGTCGTGGACGTCGTCGTCACGGTGGACGTCGACGACGTCGTCGTGACCGTCAGCGTCGTCGTCGACGTGGTCGTCGTGCGGGTCGTCGACGTCGACGACGGCGCGGCGGTGTCGACGTACAGATAGACCGCGCCGCTGTCGACCGCGGCCGTGTCGTCGAGCCAGCCGCCGACGACGATGTCGGCGCCGATCGCGGCGAGCGTGATGCCGAACTGGTCGTTCGCCGTCGGCGTCGGGTTGACGAACGTCGCGAGCGGCTGTCCCGTCGCGGGATCGAAGAGGTGCACGATCCCCGCGTTCACCTCGTCGCCGTCCGCGAGCGGCGCGCCGACGAGGACGTTGCCGGCAACGCCGGCGACGGACGAGCCGAAGCGCTCGTCGGTGATGGGATCGGGATCGACGAACGCACGGAGGAGCGCGCCGGTCGACGCATCGAAGAGATACGCCGCCCCGGCGTTCGACGCGACGCTCGCGTCGAACGGCGCGCCGACGAGCACGTTGCCGTCGACACCTGCGACCGCCGACCCGAACAGATCGCCGCGATGGATGCGCGGGCTCGTGAACGTGTGGAGCAGCGCACCGCTCGATGTGTCGAAGAGATACGCGGCGCCGGCGTTCGGCGCGGTAGTATCGTCGTAGGGCGCGCCGACGAGGACGTTCGCGCCCGCGGCGGCCACGGCCTGGCCGAAGAGGTCGTACGGGCCGGGGTTCGGGTTCACGAACGTCCGGAGGAGCGTGCCGCTCCGCGGGTCGAAGAGGTGCGCGGCGCCGGCGCCCGGCTGGCCCGTCCCGTCGAACGGCGCGCCGACGAGGACGGCGTTGCCGACCGCCGCCAGCGACGAGCCGAAGAGGTCGTCGAACGGGCGCGGGCTCGGGATCGTCTGCACGACCGCGCCCGACTGCGCGTCGAAGACGTAGACGACGCGCGCGCGCGGCGCGCCGACGACGACCGTGTCGCCGACGGCGGCGACGGCGGCGCCGAAGTGGTAGCCGCCGCCCGGGTGCGGGCTCGTGAAGGTGAGGAGCCGCGCGCCCGAATACGGGTCGACGAGGTACGCCGCGCCCGAATCCGCGCCACCGACGTCGTTGAATGGCGCGCCGACGACGACCGTGCCGCCGGCCGCGGCGAGGGCGCCGCCGAAGAGGTTCCCGACAGCGGGAAATGGATCGAGCACCGTCTGCTGGAGGACGAACGGCGCGCCCCACGCCGGCGCGGCGGCGAGGAGCAGTAGCGCAACGAGACGAGTCAACGGGCTGACTCCGGGTCAGGCGCCCGTCGGCCGGCGGGCCGCCCCGCGCGCACGTGTGGCGCTCTCGTCATCTGAAGGAGCAAGGGGCGTGCCCGCGGGCCGCCGACCGGCTATGACGAGGCGTGTTCTACGAGGACGTCGTTCTCCTGCTCGCCGTCGCGACGGCGGCGCTGCTCGTCGGGCGTGCGCTGCGGCTCCCGTCGCTGGTCGCGTATCTCGTCGGCGGCGTGCTCGTCGGGCCCGGTGGGATCGGGCTCGTGTCGCACTCGGAAGGTATCGAGCAGCTCGCGGAGCTCGGCGTCGCGCTCTTGCTGTTCGGCGTCGGGATCGAGTTCTCGCTCGAGCGGCTCCGACTGATCTTCGTCCGCATGATCGCGAGCGGCGCGCTCCAGGTCGGCGCGACGATCGGGGCGACGGCGGTCGGCTTCCGCGCGCTCGGTGCGCCGTGGGCGGGCGCGGTGTTCCTCGGGTTCCTGGTCGCCCTCTCGAGCACGGCGATCGTCTTCAAGCTCTACGAGGAGCGCGGCGAGCTCGACGCGCCGCAGGGGCTCGCGGTCGCGGGGATCCTGCTCTTCCAGGATCTGGCACTCGTGCCCATGATGCTGCTCGTGCCGGTGCTCGCGAGCCCGGCGGAGGGCGCGCTCGCGGCGGCGGCGCGCGCGCTCGGTGCGGCGGCCGCGGCGCTCGCGGCTCTTCTCCTGCTCGCGCGTGCGGTGCTCCCGCGACTCCTGGCACTCCTCGCGCGCGCGGGGACGCCCGAGCTCTTTCCGCTCGCGGCGCTCGTGATCGCGTTCGGGACCGCGCTCGGCGCGAGCCGCCTCGGGCTTTCGCTGCCGATCGGCGCGTTCCTCGCCGGGCTGGCGCTCTCGGGGAGCCTCTACGCGCACCAGGTGTTCGCCGAGCTCCTGCCGCTCCGCGACGCGTTCGTCGCCATCTTCTTCACGAGCATCGGGATGCTGCTCGAGCCGAGTGTCGTCGGGAGCGCGCCGGGCTTGGCCGCGGGCATGCTCGCGGCGGTCGCATTCAAGGGGCTCGTGATCGCGGCGATCGTCGGTGTCCTCTGGCGGTCGGCGCGGGTCGCGATCCTGACCGGGCTCGGGCTCGCGCAGATCGGCGAGTTCTCGTTCGTCCTCGCGCGCCAGGGCGTCGCCGCGGGCGTGATGTCGGGCGACGTCGAGCAGGCGTTCCTCGGCGCGGCGATCGTCAGCATGGCGGCGACACCGTTCCTGATGCGCGGGGCGCGACGGCTGACCGCGCGGCTCGGCGGCGCGGCTGCCGCCGAGCCACCGGATGCGGCGCTCCGCGACCACGTGCTGGTCATCGGCTTCGGCCTCACGGGCCAGGCGGTCTCGCGCGTCCTTCGCGAGACGGGCCTCCGGTTCGCCGCCGTAGATATGGTTACGGAAGTGGTCGAAGCGGGGCGGAAGGACGGGATGCCGGTGCGCTTCGGCGACGCGTCGCGGCGGGCGGTGCTCGAGGAGATGGGCGGCGCGGCGGCGCGGGCGGCGGTCGTGGCGGTGGGCGACCCGGGTGCGACGCGGCGGATCGTGTCGCTGCTCCGGCAGATGAACCCGACGGCCCGCATCCTCGTACGCGCGCGGCGGGTCGAGGAGATCGACGAGCTCGAGCGTCTCGGTGCGAGCGAGGTCGTGCCGTCGGAGTTCGAGGTGTCGATCGAGCTGTTCGTGCGCCTCCTCGCGCACCTCGGCGTCCCGCGCCACGTGACGCGCGTCCAGGAGTCGCTCATCCGCGTCGGCCACTACCAGGCGCTCCGCGGCGTCGGCGTGACGCCCGAGTTCCTCGAGCAGACGCGAAAGATCGTCATGGGCGGCATCCTCGAGACGGCCCAGGTAATGAAGGGCAGCCAGGCGGCCGGGCGAACGCTCGCCGAGCTCGACCTCCGTCGGAAGACGGGCGCCGTCATCTTGAGCATCGTGCGCGACGAGAAGCCGATCCCGACCCCCGACGGCCCGACGCGACTCGAGGCGGAGGACCTCGCGGTGCTCTACGGCCCGCACGAGGCGATCGACCGTGCGCTGCAGCTGTTCGAGCCGCGCGTGGAATCATGAGTCGACGTACCGGTCGCCGTGCGTGCGGAAGAGCGGCGGCCCGCCGCGGCGGACGCCGATCTCCCAGGTGAGGTCGGCCGGCGCAATGCCGTGGACCCGGATCCGCATGCGATGGATACCGTTCAAGTGGTGCGCGGCGCAGATCGCGACCCGGTTGTCGCGCGCGTTGTCACCGCCCCGCGAACGATAGACGACGTGGTGGTCCTGGAGGCTCGAGCGCGCCGTGCAGGCCGGGACGGCGCAGCGCCAGCCGTCGCGCTCGAAGACCGGATCGCGGTGCCGCGGCCGGCGTTGCCATTCGGCGATGACGTGGAGGAGGACGCGCTCGAGCCCCTCCCACGGCGGGGCGCCGGGCGGCGTGAAGGCACGAATCGCCGTGCGGAGCAGCGCGACGACCGTCGCCGGACCGTTGAACGTGATCGCCGCATCGCCGCCGCGCGCACACATCTGCACCGGCGGAAACACGAGACGGTCCTCCGCGGCCGGCGGCGGGATCGGATGACCCGGCTCCTGGACCTCGAGCGCCCATTCGACGAGGTCGCCGAGACGCCGCACCGTGACTTCCGCGGCGCGCGCGACCCACGCCGCTTCGGTGTCGGCGTGGCTCACCGGCAAGAGGACGAGCGCCCGGGCGAACGACAGCCGACCCTCGCGATACGCCGCCGCCATCGTCGGCAGCTCCGCCAGCCGGCGGTCGAGCGCGATCAGCGCGCGCGCTTTCCGGCACGAGAAGCCGAGGCGCTCGCGCACGTAGTCGGATAGTGTCGGGAAGCCGGCGACGCGATGCAGACGAAGGTCGCAGACCAGACGGAGCAGACGTCCGGTCTGGAAGTCGATTCGTTGTAACGCGTGAACGGCGGCTCGTAGGCGTGCGTCGAGCTCGAAGGCATTCGCGTAATCCGCGTCCCTCAGGAGACGCTCGATGTCGTCGGGAAGGGCCTCGACGATGGCTTCCCACGCGGAGGGCGATGGGAGTGGCGTTCCCCCGGCGCATGGCCGCGGCGCCGCCACGGGGGATGCGTCCGCCGCCGCGCTCGCGAGGCTCTCAGCGGCGATCGCCTCAGCCGCCTGCCATGCTGCGAGCCGCGCGCCCGACATCCGGCTCGCGAGCTCGCTCGCATGCCGCCACAACCGGCGGACGCGCCGCGGGCAGGCGACGTGGAAGCGCGCCCGCGGCTCGCCGTCGACGGCGTCTTCGTCGGGGTCGCGCGGATCGCCGCGCGACTTGGCAATC
>Ga0070741_10005327_pt1 | contig 28684 bp, 24 predicted proteins | sample Coa_R1_4_FD_66440 | JGI IMG/M metagenome (GOLD analysis project Ga0070741, IMG submission 66440) | Surface soil microbial communities from Centralia Pennsylvania, which are recovering from an underground coalmine fire - Coalmine... | ecosystem: Environmental > Terrestrial > Soil > Unclassified ... | reverse complement strand
TTCACGATGAACAAAACTCTCCCCTCTCCCTTTGGGAGTTCAAAGCGGTGTGGGGGTGGTGCGATGGAACAATTCACGATGAACAAAACTCTCCCCTCTCCCTTTGGGAGTTCAAAGCGGTGTGGGGGTGGTGCGATGGAACAATTCACGATGAACAAAACTCTCCCCTCTCCCTTTGGGAGAGGGGCTGGGGGTGAGGGACTATTTATATGTTGCAAGAACGAGTGGCATTGGTGACAGGTTCGACCAGCGGGATTGGCATGGGGATTGCGTATGCGTTGGCGGAGCAGGGCTGCTCTATCATGCTGAACGGTTTTGGCGACCACGCGCAAATCGAACAGACCCGCGCCGATTTGGAAAAGTACGGCGTACGCGTGATGCATCATCCCGCGAATTTGTTGCATCCGAATGAAATTTATGAAATGATTGAATGGACGTGCGCGCAGCTCGGCGCGATTGATGTTTTGGTCAACAACGCCGGCATTCAATACACCGCGCCGATTGAAGAATTTCCGCGCGACAAATGGGACGCGATTTTGGCGACGAACCTTTCTGCCGCGTTTCACACCATTCATCACGCGCTGCCGTTTATGAAACGCAAGGGCTGGGGACGTATCGTCAACATCGCGTCGGTGCACGGCTTGGTCGCATCGGTGCACAAAGCCGCGTACGTGGCTGCCAAACACGGACTAGTCGGTTTGACCAAGGTGGTCGCGTTAGAGACAGCGGGCAGCGGCATTACGTGCAACGCGATTTGCCCCGGTTTTGTGCGGACGTCGCTGGTGGAGACGCAGATTCAAGCGCGCGCCAAACAATTGAACGTGGGCATCGAAGAAAGCGCGCGCAGTTTGCTCGCCGAAAAACAGCCGTCGCGCCAATTTGTGCGCGTGGACCAGGTGGCGCAGCTGGTTGTCTATCTGTGTTCCGACGCTGCCTCCGCAATCACCGGTGCGGCGCTGCCGGTGGACGGCGGCTGGACGGCGCAGTGAATTGTAAATATACCAATGACCGAACACCACACACTTAATCCGGACGATCTTCGCGTTTTTAGCGGCAACTCGAACCCCGAACTCGCGGCGGACATTGCGAAATGTCTGGGCGTGCCGCTCGAACCGACCACCATCCGACGTTTCACGAATGACAATTTGTATGTCCAACTCAGCGCCAGCGTGCGCTCGCGCAGCGTCTTTATCGTTCAATCGTTGACCCCGCCTGTTGACAGCCACTTGATGGAATTGTTGATGATGTTGGACATTGCGCGTTCGGCGGCGGCAAAACAAGTAACGGCGGTGATTCCCTATTACTCGTACGCGCGTTCCGACAAAAAAGACGCGCCGCGCATTTCCATCACCGCGCGTTTGATTGCCGATTTGCTGCAAACCGCTGGCGCGACGCACGTCATGACGATGATGCTGCATTCGCCGCAGGTGCACGGTTTTTTCAGTGTGCCGACCGACCCGCTTTCCAGTCGCGGCGTATTCAAACAATATTTCAAACAGCAAGATCTCGAGGGCACGGTCATCGTCACGCCCGACATTGGCAGCGCCAAATCCGCCGCGCGCTTTGCGCGTGACTTGGGCGGCTTGCCGGTCGCGGCGGGCAACAAAGAACGCCTCTCGGATACGGAAGTGAAAATCAGCGGGCTCATCGGCTATCAAGTGCGCGGCTGCTCGCGCGCCATCGTCTATGACGACGAAATTGCCACCGGCGGTTCGATGTTGGAATTGGCGCGGATTCTGGTGCGCGAAGGTGTTCAAGACATTCAACTCGTGTGCACGCACGGTCTCTTTACGCACAACGCGTTGGAGCGTCTCGGCGCGGTGCCGGAAATCAAAGCGATTGTGACCACCGATACGGTGTATCATCCGCCGGCGGCGCGGCATGAGAAATTGGTTGTCGTGCCCGTCGGACACGTTTTCGGCGAAGCGATTCGGCGCAATTACTTGGGCGAATCACTGAGCGATTTATTTGTCTTTGCCAAAGAGGAGGGCGATAAATAAGGAGCGATAGGAATTATGGGCACTCTCGGCGAAAAAAATCCGGCATATCGGGCGACAGCAAAGATGGACGCGCTGCGCGCGGCGGAATACGCGCGTCTCGACGCGGGACATCATGTCTATCTCGATTACACGGGCGGCGGGTTGTATGCGGAATCGCAGCTGCGCGAGCACATGGAACTTTTGCGGACACACGTGTTTGGCAATCCGCACTCGTCCAATCCGACCTCGCAAGCGATGACCGATTTGGTCGAACGCGCGCGGCGTTCCATTCTCGAATTTTACAACGCCGACCCTGCTGAATATTGCGCGATTTTTACGCAAAACGCGAGCGGCGCGTTGAAATTGGTGGGCGAGTCGTATCCGTTCGCGTCGGGCGACCGCTATGTGCTGACCTTCGACAATCACAATTCGGTGAACGGCATCCGCGAATTTGCGCGGGCGCGCGGCGCGCAGGTGACGTATGTGCCGGTGGTTTTGCCCGACATGCGCGTGGATACGGACGCGCTGTTGGAAGAACTCGACCGTCCGAATCCGAACGGCAGCAATTTGTTTGCGTATCCCGCGCAGTCGAATTTCTCCGGCGTTCAGCATCCGCTCGAATTTGTGGAATGGGCGCACGCGCGGGGGTGGGACGTTTTGCTCGACGCCGCCGCGTTCACGCCGACCAATCGCCTCGACCTCGCGCGCGTCAAACCCGATTTCGTGGCGCAATCGTTTTACAAACTATTTGGTTATCCGACCGGCGTCGGCGCGTTGATTGCCAAACGCGCGGTCTTGCAAAAATTGCATCGCCCGTGGTTCGCCGGCGGCACGATTACGGTCGCGTCGGTGCAGGGCGACAAATATTATTTGAGCGAAGGCGAAACCGCGTTCGAGGACGGCACGCTGAATTATTTGACGATCCCCGCCGTCGAAATCGGGCTGCGGCACATTGCGTCCATCGGTTATGATTTGATTCATGCACGCGTGATGCTGCTCACCCAATATCTGTTGGAAGAGTTGAGCGCGCTGCAACATGCGAACGGCGCGACATTGGTACGCATTTACGGTCCGTTGGACACGCATCAACGCGGCGGCACGGTGACGATGAATTTTTATGATGCGCAGGGACGCGCGATAGACCACCGCGAAATCGAACGCCGCGCGAACGCGCAAAACATTTCCCTGCGTACCGGCTGCTTTTGCAATCCGGGCGGCGGCGAAATCGCGCTCGGCATCACCGGCACGGAACTATCGCAGTGTTTTCGTCAACCGGGTCACGAATCGCGTTTTACGATTGACGATTTTCGCATGTGCATTGACGGCAAAAGCAGCGGCGCAGTGCGCGTGTCGGTAGGCTTGGTGAGCAACGAAAAGGATGTGGAGACGTTTGTGGAATTTGCGCGGGGATTGTTGGAATGACTGACCTCTTCATCCGCCGCGCGTCTGCTGCCGACGCGGAAGCGTTCGTCGAAATTTTTTCTTTGCCGCGCGTGGTTTGGGGCACGCTGCAGCTGCCATATCCCAGCCTCGACCAGTGGCGCAAGCGTTTGTCCGAGCCGCCGGAGGGTTTGTACAGTCTGGTCGCGTGTGTGGACCATCGCGTCGTCGGTTCGTTGAGTCTGCATACGTTTCCGCACAATCCGCGCCGCAAACATGTCGCGCAGTTGGGCATGATGGTGCGCGACGATTGGCAAGGCAAAGGCATCGGCACCGCATTGATGCAAGCCGCCGTCGAGTTGGCGGACCGATGGCTGAATCTGACGCGCATCGAACTCGAAGTGTACACGGACAACGCGCCCGCGCTGCGCCTGTACAAAAAATTTGGTTTTGAAATCGAAGGCACGCTCAAACGACACGCGTCCCGTGACGGTGCATACGTGGATTCGTATTTCATGGCGCGTGTGCGTCCGCCCATGGAATAAATGCGAGTCGGCGCGCCGCCGTTAGAACACCAAGCTTGTCCTCACCGGCTCGGCGCGCAGACCCTGACGCGGACACGCGGGAGTTTGAAACGCGAAGGACGCGAAAGGTAGGAACACGAAAACCGCGAAAGGTAGGAACACGAAACCCGCGAAAGGTAGGAACACGAAAACCGCGAAAGGTAGGAACACGAAAACCGCGAAAGAAGGGCGCGCACCCTTTCGCGGCGTTCGCGGCATTTCGCGGTTTTCGTGGTCCAATGTTTTTCGCGTTCCAATGTTCTGCGTATCTGTCATATTCACGGAGGATTGCCTATGCCGCAGCCATCCAAATACCAATTCGAGAAACTTTCCTACAACGTGATCGGCGCGTGCATTGACGTGCAGCGCCAACTCGGACTGCATTGCATGGAGGTGGACTATCAACGCGCGCTTGCGATTGCGCTGCCGAAATTCGGCGTCGAGTTTCAACGTGAGGTCGAGATTCCGATTTATTACGATGGCGTGTTGATTACGCGCCGCCGTGTCGATTTCGTGTGTTGGGACCAGACCGACCGTCTCTTGCTGGAAACCAAAGCCGCGTCTACCATCAAGCCCGAAGATGTCGAACAATGTTTGTTGTATGTGACCAAAGGGAATGAGAAACTTGTCTTGCTCGGAAATTTTGGCGAAAAGCCATTCCGCACACGGCGGTTTGTGAATACCCCCGATGGCGGACGTGAGGTGACTTGATCCGCGCGCCGCATCCTCGCCGCCACGCGCGCCGACCCTGACGCGGACACGCGGGAGTTTGGAACGCGAAGGATGTGAAAGAAGGGCGCGCACCCTTTCGCGGCGTTCGCGGCATTTCGCGGTTTTCGCGGTATTTCGCGGTTTTCGTGTTGCAATGCTTTTCACGTTCCAATGTTACAACTATGCGTCCAACCGTGCGGCATCTATGTTGGCGCAGATCGTTTTATCCTTCTCCGCGCATGCGCCGCCAGATTTTTCTCTCGCCCTATTTCCATTCCCGCCGGAATGTGCGATAATCGCAAAAAGTCGGGGCAAAGCATTCGCCTTTATGAATGTTGCGGTTGTCGCGTCCGTGTCTGTGAATGCCTCGCCCTTACCAAAAATTTACATAGCCAATGCGCGCGCGCATTCCAACATCCGCAATCCGCAATCCGCAATCCCAAATCCCAAATCCCAAATCCGAAGGGGCGGCATGAACATTCGACCGATTCAAGAAGAGGACATCGAAGGCGTCATCAATTTATTTCGCGAAAATTACGGCGACGATTATGCGATGCCCGAATTTTATGACCCGCAGTGGGTCAAACGCGGTATCTATTCCGACCACATCATTTGGCTCGTCGTCGAAGACAACGGCGCGATTGTCGCGTCGGGCGCGTGCATTTTGAATTTTGGCGATTACAACGACCTCATCGGCGAAATCGGGCGCGTCGTCGTGGACCCCGATACGGCGGGCAAAGGTTTGGGACGCGAGATTTTGACCGCGCTCGTAGACGCGGCAGACCAACGCGTCGAATTCGCGTTTGCCGAAGCGCGCACCGTGCATCCCAAAACGCAAAAAATCAATGACCGCATCGGACTCGTGGCGCTCGGCTTTTTGCCGCTGCATTACAAAATGAAATGGCGCGAGAGTGTGGTGCTCGAAGGGCAATTGTTTGGCAACGGACGTTCGCTGCGTCGCGTCGGACAAGCCGAAGTCATTCCTGCCGTTGCGCCGCTCGCCGGTTTGTCTTTGCAAAATTTGGGACTCGACGAACCCGTAACGGTCAACGCCAACGCGCGCGCGTATCCGCTCGACCAGACGGTTGAGATTCGTCCGCTCGATGCCGCGTCGTTGATTCGCGTGCTCAAGATTGAACAAGGGCGTCTCATCGAGCCGGAAGTTTTCAGCGGCATTCACGTTGACGAAGGCATTCCGCAATTGCAAGCGCGCAAAGCGCGCTATGTCGTCGCGATGGATGGCGAACGCACACTCGGCGCGGTCGGTTTTGTGTACAACGAGCGTCACGAAAGTGTGCGGATTGTGGAATTGATTGGGCAAGACGCGCTGGTCAAAGGCAGTTTGATGCGCTGGGCGGTGGACCACGCGCAGACCGAGTACGAAGCGCAAGTGATTGAAGTGGATGTGAGCGCGTACAGTCCACGTTTGCAGCGGACATTGTACGAAATGGGTTTTCTCCCGACGGCTTATATTCCCGGTATGGTGTTTCACAGCACCGCGCGCTATGACGTAGTCAAATTCGCCAAATTGAATGTGCCGTGGGAACTTGGACCGTTCGAACTGACGGAAAATTCGCGCCGCTATTATGACCTCGTGGCGCCCGCGTTCATGCAAGCGGCGCAGGCGCATGAAAATCGTCTGCGCGCGCTGCGCACGCCCGTTTTGAAAAATATCACGCCGCTGGAATTGTATCTCATCAATCGCGCCGGCAATGTGCTGGAGGTGGCGCAAGGCAGCGCGCTCAAGCCCGACGCGATGTATCTGGTGCTCAGCGGCGCGTTAAAAGTGGATGACCGCGTTTTGGGGCAGGGCGAGGTGTGGGGCGCGGGGATTGCGTTTGGCGAAAGAGCCGATACGGGCGCGATGGCGGCGGAACCGTCGCGCGTGTTTGCTTTGACCCAAGCCGAGTTGGACGCGGTCTGCGAAGCGCATCCGCGTTTGGGCATCAAGCTGTACCAAAATTTGGCGGCAGTGCGATAATAACATGACGCGCGTTGGCATTCTTACCGACACTACCGCAAGTATTCCGCCGTATCTCGTGGAGGAACTGCAGATTGAATTGGTGCCGTATCATGTGATATGCAACGGCGAAAACTTGCGCGATCTGTTCGACGTCAAGCCGGACGCATTCGCGGAATATTTGGCGCGTCTCAAACCCGACGCGAAACTGCCGACGACTTCGTTTCCCAGTCCGGGCGAATATGTGGAAGGATTTCGCCGCCTCGCCGAACGCACGCGTGAAATTGTTGCGCTGACGATGACGTCGAAAGGCAGCGGCGCGTATCAATCGTGCTGCACCGCGTCCGAAATCGCGCGCGAAGAGCTTGCCGATTTGAATATCCACATCGTGGATACGTTGCAAGTCGCTATGGCGCACGGTTGGGCGGCGATTGAAGCGGCGCGCCTCGCCAAACAAAACGCGCCGCTCGCGCAAGTGGTCGCCCGCGCATACGCGGTGGCGCGCAAGGCAGTGATGCTGCAAACGGCGGATACGCTGCGCTATCTGTTCATGGGCGGACGCATCGGACGCGCGCAGCATCTGGTGGCGAATGTCTTGGACCTCAAGCCGCTGATTGGGATGGAGGACGGCGTCATCACCGCGTGGGGCACGGCGCGGACGCGCGCGCGGGCATATGCGCGCATCGTCGAGTTGGCGCGGGAACGGATTGGCAGCGCGGCGTTTACGCATCTCGCGTTTGCGCATTGCGGCGCGGCGGAGCAAGCGGAAATTTTGCGCGAGCTGTATTTCCGCGAATTGAACTGCATCGAAGAAATGACGACACCCTTGTCGCCCGCGCTGGCGGTGCATTCGGGACCCGGAACGGTGGGCATTTGTTTTTTTGCGGAATAAAAGGAAAAGCGACGGTATATGACCAAAACGATTTCTGCTTTGCCCGCGCGCAAGCGCGGGTTTCCACTGCCCGTGCGCGTGAAACTGGAACCGCGTCTGGAAACGCCTCGCTGGCTGCCGTGGGCGACGACAATCGGTTCCATCGTGATTGCGCTGGTGTTTACGGGGTTGATTCTCGTGTACGTCGGCGGCGACCCGATTCAATCGTTCCGCGCGATTTATCTTGCCGCCTTTGGCAATCTCGGCGTGTTTTCCGATACATTGGTCAAAGCGACGCCGTTGATTTTGACAGGGCTGGCGTGTTTGCTCGCGTTCCGCATGCGTTTGTGGAATATCGGCGCGGAAGGTCAGTTCTTTCTCGGCGCGTGGGGCGCGACGCTGATTGTGGAAGCGGTGTTGGGCAAAGACGCTTCGCCGTGGTTGTTTATTCCGTTGATGATGGTTTCGGGAATTGTGTTTGGCGCGCTGTGGGGATTCATTCCCGGCTTTCTCAAGGCGAGGTTGAACGTCAACGAAATTATTACGACGTTGATGTTGAATTATATCGCGGTGTTGTTTGTGCAGTTTTATGTTTTTGGACCCTGGAGCGAACGCGGGTTTCAACTGACGCCGGCATTTCCGCGCGCGGCGTGGCTTCCGCGCCTCACCGATTACGCGTCCGTGTTCAAACCGTTTTCCGGTCTCACGGTGCATCTGGGATTTGTGTTTGCGCTCCTCGCGGTCGTCGGCGTGTGGTATTTTTTGAATCGCACGCGTTGGGGCTACGAGATTCGCCTCATTGGCGACAATCCGAATGCGGCAAGATACGCGGGTGTGAATATTGCCATGCTGACCATCGTGGTCTTTATGATTTCCGGCGGGCTCGCGGGGTTGGCGGGCATGTCCGAAGTGGCGGGCGTGGTGCATCGTTTGCAAGACCGCATCTCACCCGGTTATGGTTTCACCGCGATTATTATCGCGTGGTTAGCCAAATTGAATCCGTGGGCGGTAATCCCCGTCGCAATTCTTTTTGGCGGCTTGCTCATCGGCAGCCGCGAAATTCAACCCAGCGGCATCGCGCGCATGTTGCAAGGCGTCTTGCTGTTCACGCTCATCAGCAGCGAAGTTTTGAATCACTATCGCATCAAAATCGAACGCGCGCATTAGCGTTGCCGCGTTAGAACATTCTAACGTTTGAACGCGCCACGAACATGAATTTTTGGGTGAATATCCTTTCTGCCGGTGTCTCGAACGGGACGGCGTTGTTGTTTGCGACCATTGGGGAACTGCTCGCCGAACGCGCGGGCGTTTTGAATCTCGGCGTCGAAGGAATGATGCTGATGGGCGCGGTGGCGGCGTACGGCACTGCCGCCGCGACGGGTGACCCGTGGCTCGGCTTGCTCGTCGGAATGTTGGCGGGCGGCATTTTGAGTTTGCTGCACGCGTTCGTCGTCATTTCCCTGCGCGCCGACCAAGTCGTCAGCGGTTTGTCGCTCACGTTTTTGGGCACGGGGCTTTCGCTCGTGTTGGGCGAAGGTCTGGCAAGTGTAAAAGGCGTGCCGACGATTCCAACCTTTAGTCTGCCGCTGTTGGCAGACCTTCCGTTTTTCGGTCCGATTTTTTTCGACACCAAGAGCGTGCTGGTGTATGTGGGGTATGTGCTGATTCCGCTGATGTGGTTTTATGTGTATCGCACGCGCAGTGGGTTGCATTTGCGCGCGATTGGCGAATATCCCGCCGCGGCGGACTCGCTTGGCATCAATGTGTACGCGCTGCGTTATTTTTATGTCTTTATCGGCGGCGTTCTGGCGGGACTGGCGGGCGGCGCGATTACGCTTTCGATTACGCCGGGCTGGTTCAGCGAATTCACGACTTCGGGCTATGGCTGGATTGCCATCGGGTTGGTCATTTTCGCGCAGTGGGATCCAGTGCGCGCGGCATTCGGTTCGTACTTGTTTGGCTCGCTGCGGCGCTTTACGTTGGATGTGCAAGGCGTGCAAGACGTGTTCGGGATTGGGAATCCATTTTTCTTTGACCGCAACCTGCAATTCTTTCTCGAGATGCTGCCGTACGCTTTGACGATTATTGTATTAATTATCGGTTCGCGCGCGGCGATTCGCAAACGGTTGGGCGCGCCTGCCGCGTTGGGTTTGCCGTACGTGCGCGGCGAACGCGGTTCGGTCTGACTCTTGCCGCGGGGCGTTCCAAGACACGAAACGAAAATCACAAATCATCAATTCCCAAATTTGTGATACAATAATTTCACTTCGACCAATGGTCGTTGCAGTCGTGAGCGCTGCATACGGCGTCGGGCATCCCCGCTCGAAAAGTGCCATTGGTCCGTTTCCGCAAACTCGGTCACTGCACAAAGCGCTCCAACGAACGCTCCGGCTTTGTTCAGTGCGGCGTCTTTCAAAATGAAAGTGTTTGACCAATATCATTTGCCGACGACGGTGAATGAAGCGTTGGCGCTGTTGGCGCAATATGACGGACGCGCGCGTGTGATCGCAGGCGGCACCGATTTGCTCGTGGACGCGCAAGCCGAAGTGTATGAAGGACAGCGTCCGCATTTCGACGCGCTCGTGGATGTGACGCGCATCGAGGGCGCGAACAAGATTTCCGAACAAGACGGTTTTATCGTCATCGGCTGCGGCGTCACGCACACGCAAATTGTCAGTTCCACATTGATCCAAGCACGCGCAACCGCGCTCGCCGAAGCGTGCGCGGTCGTCGGCGGACCGCAAGTGCGAAATGTGGCAACGCTGTGCGGCAACGTCGCGCACGCTTTGCCCGCCGCCGACGGCACCGTCGCGTTGATGGCATTGGACGCGGAAGCGTTAGTGTCCAGTCTCCCATCTCCAGTCATCCGTCATCCGTCATCAGTTATCCATGAACCGTGGCGTCCGCTGTCGTCACTGTTTCTTGGTCCGGGCAAAAGCGCGGTGGACCCGACGCGTGAATTGATTACGGCGCTGCGTTTTCGTCCGCTCGACGCGGGTGAGGGCTGCGCGTTCGCGCGCGTGATGCGTCCGCAAGGCGTCGCGCTGCCGATACTGGGAATGGCGAGCAAAATAAAATTCGGAATTCGGAATTCGAAATTCGAAATAGAGAATGTCGCCATTAGCGCGGGACCGGTTGCGCTGGTGCCGTTTCGCGCGAAACGCACGGAAGAATTTTTGCGCGGAAAAATTTTGGACGACGCGGTGTTGCAGCAAGCCGCGCAAATTTTGATGAATGAAGCACAGCCGCGCACATCGGCGCATCGCGCGACAAAAGAATATCGCTATGCATTGCTGCCCGCGTTATTGAAACAAACGTTGACCCAGGCGATGGAACGCGCGATGTAGGGAACGTTCGCCGCGACGTTCCGCGATGTAGGGAACGTTCGCCGCGACATTCCGCGATGCAGGGAACGTTCGCCGCAACATTCCGCGATGTAGGGAACGTTCGCCGCAACGTTCCGTTTTAGAGGTGAAATATGCCAACCCTGAACATGACGGTCAATGGCAAATCCGTTTCCGTCGCAATCGAAGCGAACGAATATCTCGCGTACGTGCTGCGGTACAAGCTTGGTTTGACCGGCACCAAAATCGGCTGCGACGAGGCGGAATGCGGCGCGTGCACGGTGATTGTCAACGGCACGGCGGTGGATTCGTGCATTTACCCGGCGTTCAAAGTGCACGGTGCAGAGGTATTGACGATTGAAGGTTTGGCGGATACGTGGACGCGTAGGGGCGACGTTGTGCCGCCTGCTATGCAGGGTGGAGTAACCCCGCCCCTCCATCCGCTGCAAACGCAATTCATTCAGCAAGGCGCGCTGCAATGCGGTTTTTGTACGCCGGGCATTTTGATGCAGGCGAAAGCGCTGCTGGATGAAAAACCGAATCCAACGGATAACGACATCAAAACGGCGTTGAAGGATACATTCTGCCGCTGCGGCTGTTACGTTTCCATCATCAACGCGATAAAACACGCGGCGCGCGAAATGCAAGCTAGTGATCCGTTACCTGTGAACAGTGAGATGTCTCCAATCCCCAACCTGCCCAAGACAAAACCGCCGCTCCAGGTCATTGGCAAACCGCTGCCGCGTCCTGATGCGGTGGCAAAAGTAACGGGCGCGGCAAAATACACGGATGATTATGCATTCCCCGACATGCTGTGGGGCGCGACGCTGCGCGCAAAATTCCCGCACGCGAAAATTCTGCGCCTTGATACGTCGAAAGCCAAAGCGCTGCCCGGCGTGCGCGCGGTGTTGACGCACGCGGATGTGCCGGGTTCCAAAAATCATGGATTGATTTACAACGACTGGCCCGTGTTGTGTTACGACAAGGTGCGGTATCAAGGCGACGCGGTGGCGATTGTGGCGGCGGACACGCGCGAAATTGCCGAACGCGCATTGGATTGGATTGAGGTTGAGTACGAGGAATTGCCGGTCGTGGATAATCCGATTGATGCGTTGAAGCCCGAAACGATTGTGGTGAATGACGGCACGGGGCATGGCAATTTGTTGAAACACATTCATGTCGAAAAGGGCGATGTCGAAAAAGGATTTGCCGAAGCGGATGTGATTGTGGAGAACGAATATCACTCGCCGTTTTATGAACACGCCTTTCTCGAACCCGAATGTTCCATCGGACGCGTGCTCGACAACGGACGCATCGAAGTAATTTGCGGTTCCCAAATTCCGTACGAAGACCGCCGTCAAATCGCGGCGGCGTTGGATATGGAAGAACGCGACATCCGCGTACGCGGCGCGCTCATCGGCGGCGGCTTTGGCGGCAAAGAAGACATCGCCGCGCAAATCCATGTCGCGCTGTTGGCAAAAGCGACCGGACGCCCGGTCAAGATGTTGTACTCGCGGCACGAAAGTCTAATTTTTCATCCGAAACGTCACGCCACAATCATTCGCGTGAAAACGGGTGCGAAACGAGACGGCACATTGGTCGCGTCGCAAGCGACGATTTACGGCGATACGGGCGCGTACGCCTCGCTCGGCGACAAAGTCATGACGCGCGCGGCGACGCACGCGGCAGGTCCGTACAACATCCCGAATGTGAAAATTGACTGTTACGCGATGTACACCAACAATCCGCCTGCGGGCGCGTTTCGCGGGTTCGGTGTGACACAATCCTGTTTCGCTGTCGAATCGAACATGGACGAACTTGCGCGCAAGTTGAACATGGACCCGTTCGAGCTGCGCCGCAAAAACGCGTTGACGATTGGCAGCGTTACGAGCACCGGTCAAGTTGTCCGCGAAAGCGCGGGCTTGCTAGAGTGCATTCGTCTCGTCGCGCAAGAGGTGAAACGAGATAGAGAGATGGAGAGAAAGAGAGAGAAAGAGAATCACTCTCTCATCCGCGCTTGGGGTTTCGCCTGCGCGTACAAAAACACCGGACTCGGCGGCGGCGCGCCCGACAAGAGCGCGGCAGAAGTTGAGGTGTTTGAAGACGGCACGGCGGAAGTGCGTACGAGCGCGGCGGAAATCGGGCAGGGCTTGCCGACGATTTTGGCGATGATTACGGCGGAAGAATTGGGCTTGCCGTACGAACGCGTGCGCGTCTTGTTGAGCGATACGGATTTGACGCCCGACGGCGGACCGACCACCGCGTCGCGCCAAACGTTTGTGACGGGCAACGCGGCGCGTCTTGCCGCCAGAGGCATGCGCGAAATTTTGGCAGAGACCGCGAGCGAATATCTCGACGTTGCGCCCGAAGCATTGGTGTTCCGAAATGGTTACATAAGCCAAAATGGACGCCAACTGTCCTTTGCCGAAGTGGTGAAACGCGCGCGTCAAGAACAGCGCCCCACGCGCTATTTGCATGAATATCACGCGCCCGCGACGAAACCGCTCGGCGTCGAAGGGGATATGCACTTTGGTTTTTCGTACGCCGCGCAAGCCGCGTTAGTCGAATTGAACACGGACACCGGTCAAGTGCATGTGCTAAAAATCGTGACCGCCACGGATATCGGACGCGCGTTGAATCCGCTCGCTTTGCAAGGGCAAGTCGAAGGCGGTATTATGATGTGTCTCGGCAATGCGTTGACCGAAGAATACATCGTCGAACGGGGCAGGGTATGGACAGACCGCCTCGCCAAATATAAAATGCCTAGCATCCAACACACGCCCGCAATTGTTTCGTTTCTGGTCGAAGATGAAATCTCGTCGGGACCGTACGGCGCGAAAGGCGTCGGCGAAATTTCTTCGATTCCCACGACGCCCGCGATTACGAATGCGATTTATAATGCGTGTGGCGTTCGCATTCGCCGTTTGCCCGTTGACCAGGACGCGTTATTGTTGGCAATGCGCGCGGGAAAAGATGTCGTCGGATAGTGGCGCGTGCGCGGTCGAGCTTGGAGATTGGAGACTGGAGATTGGAGATTGCGCGCGTGATGAAAGCAGGTGCGAAATGACCTATCCATTTCCGGGAATGAATCCGTGGCTGGAAAATCCGCTGCTGTGGCATGATGTTCATCAGGCATTGACCATTGCGCTGCGCGATGATTTGGCTGCGCGTTTACGTCCGCGCTATTTTGTGGGTGTTGAAACGCACACGTATATTTTGATTCCTGACGAAAAGCGAAAATCACGCTATCCCGATGTGACGATTGTCGAGCGCGGTGGTCCGCCCGTGATGACGGCGACGGCGGTTGCGCCGGCGCCCTTTATGGAAGTGGCGCTGCGGGATGACCCATTGGTAGAGAATTATTTGGTCGTGCGGCTCGTGCCTGCCGGCGAAATTGTCACCGTGATTGAAATTTTGTCGCACGCCAACAAACAGCCCGGACGTGACCGCGAGATGTATATTCAAAAACGAGAAGAACTTTTAGAGACCGAAGTGAGTTTGGTCGAAATAGACTTGTTGCGCGCGCATCCGCCGATGCCGTATGCGGATGAGTTTGAATCCGATTATCGGATTCTGGCGCGGCATCGTACGCGCTTGACCCATGCACGCGTATATCCGTTTCAACTGCGCCAACCCATTCCGATTTTTCCACTGCCTTTGTTGCCCGACGACCAAGAACCGCTGGTGAATTTGAATCTCTTGCTGTCGGGGGTGTACGAGCGCGCGGGATACGATTTGGTACTCAATTATGCCGAGCCGCCTGTGCCGCCGCTGCGCCCGGAAGATGCCGCCTGGGCAAACGAATGCCTGTCCAAATTAATCGGATGATACGATGCTTGATTTTTCTCCCGTCCACAACGGACAACTTTCGATCAAACAACTTGTCGAACGCGAACATATTTCGCAGGATGATTTGCGAACCTTGACCAATGAAATGATTGACCGCATGTTGGAATGGATTGCCGCTTGCGATGACGCGGATGTAACCTTTGTGCCGGACGACCCCGATGCCGAAGACATCTACGCGGAAAATGCCGACCAGGTGAATTTGGCGTGGACGCTCGGACACGTCATCGTGCACACCACCGCGTCGGCGGAAGAATCCGCGTTTCTCGCGGCAGAACTCGCGCGCGGTGTGGAGTGGCACGGACGTTCGCGCTACGAAGTGCCGTGGACAAGCGTGACGACGATTGCGCAGTGCCGCGAACGATTGGAAGAGTCGCGGCGCATGCGGCTGGCGACGCTCGACGTATGGCCCCGCGAACCGCATTGGGAAAATACATACGAACCAAGTCCCGGCATCACGCACAATTGTATTTCGCGTTTTGTTGCGGGCTTGGCGCATGACGATTCGCATTTGAAACAAATTGGAAATATCGCGAAGCAGGCGCAAGCTGCGCGAACACATTAAACTTTGAACATGCGCGTACCAATGCTGTTCATTGTTACGTTGTTGGTTGTGCTCGCGGGCTGCGGGCGTTTGGCAGCGCGCGGTGACATCAACGATTCCATTCAAGTCGGTGGAATCAAGCGCACGTTTCATTTACACGTGCCGTCAACGTACACTACAAATCAACCAACGTCGCTCGTTCTGGCGTTTCACGGCGGAGGCGGCAGCGGGGCGGGAATGCCGGGGCTGACAGGATTGGATGCTGTGGCGGACGAAAACAAATTCATCGCCGTGTATCCCGACGGAATAGAGAAACATTGGAATGACGGGCGCGTCGAAAATCCGCAAGTGGATGATGTCGCGTTTATTTCCGCGTTGATTGACACGCTGGCGCAGCAGTACAACATTGACCCACACCGCGTGTACGCGATGGGAATTTCCAACGGCGCGATTTTTTCCAACAAACTTGCGTGCGCGCTGTCAGACAAAATTGCCGCCATTGGCGCGGTTGCGGGAACGTTGGCGGCGAATGATGACGCGCATTGCACGCCTAAAGAAATCGTCAGCGTCATCGCGTTTCATGGCACCGCCGACCCGCTCGTTCCGTTTGATGGGGGCGCGGTCAAAGGCGGATTGGCAGGTGATGTGCTTGGCGCGCGCGAAACGGCGGCGCATTGGGCATCACTCAATGGCTGCGCGGCAAATCCATCCGTCAGCGATATGCCGGATGCCGACCCGCGCGATGGGACGACCGCGCAGCGTTACGAGTATGGCGGTTGCCGCAATGGCAGCGCGGTGACGTTGTATGTGATTAGGAATGGTGGTCACACCTGGCCCGGTGGTCTGCAATATCTGCCCGCCGCGCTCATCGGCAAGACGAGCCGTGACGTGAATGCAACTCAAACGATGTGGCAATTTTTTCAGCAACATTCAAAATGATTTGTTTCTCAGGAGATTGAATGTCATCAATACATTCGGCGCTGGAATACGCGCAAACACACCGCGAGCGATTTCTCGACGAACTGAACACATTTCTCGCAATGCCTACCATTTCGACGCTGTCCGAATATCGCGGCGAAGTTCAACGCGGCGCGGAATGGGTCGCCGAAAATTTGCGCGCGATGGGCATGGAGCATGTCGAGATTTTTCCAACGGCAAACGGCGCGGGACAGCCGCTCGTGTACGCCGATTGGTTACACGCGGGCAGCGCGCCGACCATTTTGATTTACGGACATTCCGACGTGCAGCCCGTGGACCCGCTAAACGAATGGCGCACCCCCCCCTTTGAACCGACGATTCTCGGCGATACGATTTACGCGCGCGGCGCGTCGGACATGAAAAGCCAAACGCTCGCGTTCATGAAGGCGCTCGAAGCATTGTTGAAAACCAATTCATTGCGCGTGAATGTCAAAGTCATTGTCGAAGGCGAAGAAGAAATTGGTTCGCCGCATTTCGGTCCGTTTTTGCAGGCGCACAAGGAAAAATTGAAATGCGATGTCGCGTTGAACACCGACGCGCAAATGGCGGGGCGCGATTTGCCGAGCATCGTGTACGGCTTGCGCGGCTTGTGTTATTTGGAATTGTGGGTGTACGGTCCCGCACAAGATTTGCATTCGGGCTTGTTCGGCGGTTCCTTGCACAATCCCGCGCAGGCGCTGGCGGAACTAGTCGCAGGAATGCATGACGCGCAGGGACGCGTGACGCTGCCGGGATTCTATGACGACGTGCGCGTATTGGACGCGGACGAACGCGCCGCGCTGGCGCGTTTTCCCATCACCGACGCGCAGTGGGCAAACGCGGCGGGGGTGAAGCAATTGTGGGGAGAACCGGGTTTCACCGTCGCCGAACGCATCGGCGCGCGTCCCACGCTCGAAGTCAACGGACTGCTTGCCGGTTTTACGGGCGAGGGTTCCAAAACGGTCTTGCCCGCCAAAGCGATGGCGAAACTCTCGCTGCGCCTCGTGCCCTATCAACGCCCGGAAAAAGTGAAACAGCAGTTGGAAGAATACTTGCGCGCCCACGCGCCGAACACCATCCGTTGGGAACTCGAACAACTCGCGGCGAGCGAACCCGTGCTCTTGAATCGCGATTCGCCGTATGTGCGCGCGGCGGCAAACGCTTTGCAAGAAACGTTCGGCGTCGCGCCGGTCTTTCAACTGCTCGGCTGGAGCGTTCCGGTCACGAACCAGCTCATCGGCGAATTGGGCGCGGAGGTGGTGGTGATGGGGTTTGGTCTCGCCGACGACGGCACACACGGACCGAACGAGCATTTTTATCTGCCAAATTATTTTCGCGCGATGGAAGCGTACGCGCGCTTTTTCGAACGAATGGCAGAGATTAAAGATTGAGGAATGGTTATTTCGAACAATGTGCCCGACAAAATCATTTGCGAAATCTCCAGTCGCCAATCTCTTGTCTCTTGAAGAGTATGCCCAACGTAACCTACGACCATTATTATCGCTATGACGAATTGACGCGCATTCTCCACGAATTCGCGCAGGAATTTCCACAGCTCGCGCGCCTGGAAAGTATCGGCAAGAGTTATGAAGGACGCGAGGTGTGGCTGATGACGCTGACGAATGCGGCGACCGGCGCGGACAAGGAAAAACCCGCGCTGTGGGTGGACGGCAACATTCACGCGTCCGAAGTGTCGCCCGCGTCGGCGTGCGTGTATTTCATTGACTATCTCACGAAAAATTACGGCAAAGACGCGGAGGTGACGCGTGCGCTCGATACGCGCGCGTTTTACGTTTGCCCGCGCGTGAATCCCGACGGCGCGGAACTCGCGCTGGCGGACAAACCCAAAATCATCCGTTCCTCCACGCGCCCGTATCCGTATGACGAAGAACCGATTGAAGGGCTCATCGAAGAGGATATAGACGGCGATGGGCGAATGCTGGCAATGCGGATTGTGGACCCGAACGGCGCGTGGAAGGCGCATCCCGACGAACCGCGTTTGTTGATTCAACGCGAGCCGACGGAAACGGGCGGCACGTATTATCGCCTCTTGCCGGAGGGGCGTTTGGAAAATTACGACGGCGCGTTGATTTCCCTAGCGCGCCCGAAAGAAGGTCTCGACCTCAACCGCAATTTTCCGATGAACTGGCGTCAAGAAGGCGAACAAAGCGGCGCGGGTCCGTATCCGACCAGTGAACCGGAAGTGCGTAACCTCACGCAGTTTGTGGCGGCGCACCCGAACATTACGGGCGGCATCGCATTTCACACGTTCAGCGGCGTCTTGCTGCGTCCGTACGATGACCGCAGCGACGACGAAATGCCGGCGGAAGATTTGTGGACGTACAAAAAAATCGGCGCGAAAGGGACGGAGCTTTCGGGCTATCCGAATGCGTCGGTGTTCCACGAATTCAAATATCATCCCAAGCAAGTGATTACGGGTTCGTTCGATACGTGGCTCTACGAACACATGGGCGTGTTTGCGTGGACGGTCGAGATTTGGAGTCCGCAAATGCGCGCGGGGATTGAAAAATACAAATTCATTGATTGGTACCGCGGGCATTCCGTCGAAGAAGATTTGAAATTGTTGAAATGGAATGACGAAAAACTCGGTGGCAAAGGCTATGTGAATTGGCACAAATTCCATCATCCACAATTGGGCGAAATTGAATTGGGCGGATGGGATGAAGCGTACTGTTGGCGCAATCCGCCGCCGGAACTTTTGGAAAGCGAACTCGCGCTGTTTCCGAAATGGCTGTTGTGGCACGCGTTGATTTCGCCCAAACTTGAACTGCGCGATGCGAGCGTCAAAGCATTGGGAAGCGAGGCGTACCGCGTGCGCGTGGTGGCGCAAAACGCGGGGTGGCTGCCGACATACGTTTCAAAAAAGGCGCTGGAGAAAAAAGTGACGCGCGGCGTAATTGTGGAATTGGAACTGCCCGCAGGCGCGACATTGGAAACGGGCAAGCTGCGCGAAGACATCGGACAGCTCGAAGGACGCGCCTATAAAGATTCGGCGGTCACCGTGGGGAATTATGACCCCACCGACGACCGCGCCAAAGTGGAGTGGACCGTGCGCGCGCCGCAAGGCGGCGTTTTGAAAATTACGGCGCGGCATGAACGCGGAGGCGTGGTGCGCCAAGAATTGAAATTGGGTTAGCGAATTTGATTCGCCGATAAATTTTTACAAACAATTGACGTATCATTTTTCATCTCATCTCGTATATCGCAAAGAGCCCCTAATTTATGCGAGTGAATGATGAAGAATGAACGAACTCTATCAACTGGATGCGCCAAGCGTACTTTTACAACTGAATAGCGACGCCCAACAGGGCTTGTCCGAAACGGAAGCGGCAGAGCGACTGAACCAGTACGGTCCGAACGCGACCCAAGAAAATGGCGCGCGTCCGCCGTGGTTGATTTTTTTCGAGCAGCTCAAGGCGACGATGGTGCTGATTCTCATCGCCGCGGCGGCGGTGGCGGGCTTGCTCGGTTCGTACAAAGATACGGTGGCGATTGCTGTGATTGTGGTGCTCTTTGCCATCGTCGGTTTTGCGCAAGAATATCGCGCCGAGAAAGCGATTGCGGCGCTGAAAAAACTCGCGGCGCCGTTTGTCAAAGTACTGCGCGACGGACGGGTGCGCGAAATCGCATCGAGCGACCTCGTGCCCGGCGACGTGATTTTGCTCGAAACGGGGAATCTCGTCCCCGCCGACGCGCGCGTGATGGAAAGCGTGAATCTGCGGGTGCAAGAAGCCGCGCTCACTGGCGAATCTGAACCCGTCGAAAAGACGGCGGCGGCGCTGGCGCAGCCCAATTTGGCATTGGGTGACCGACGCAACATGCTTTATATGGGAACTATCGTCACGTACGGGCGCGGCAAAGCGGTGGTGACTCATACGGGCATGCAAACCGAATTGGGCAAAATTGCGAAACTGATTTCGGATGTGCGCGGCGAACAAACGCCCCTGCAAAAGAAACTCGACCAACTCGGACGAATGCTCGCGGTCGTCGGTCTCGCCGTCGCCGGCGCGATTGTTTTGCTCGGTTTGCTGCGCGGCGATTCATTGACGCATTTGTTGTTGACGGGCGTGAGCGTGGCGGTCGCGGTGGTGCCGGAAGGTCTGCCCGCCGTTGTGACGATTACGCTCGCGCTCGGCGCGCAGCGCATGTTGAAACGCCAAGCGTTGATTCGCAAACTGCCCGCCGTCGAAACGCTTGGCTCGGTCACGGTGATTTGTTCGGACAAGACCGGCACGCTTACGGAAAATCGCATGACGGTGATTGCGCTCGACGTGGCGGGACAGCGCGTCGAACTCGACCAAGAGTTGGTGCGGAATGCGCCGTCGCTCGTGTCGTACACGCAAACGCTTTCGCCGGATGGCGGGATTCAACAAGGGCAGGCATTGACACTCTTGCTTGCGGGCGGCGCGCTGTGCAATGATGCGGCGTTGAGCCAAGCCAGCGCGCCGGGCAAATATCGCGCGTTGGGGGACCCGACCGAAGGCGCGTTGGTGATTGCCGCCGCGCAGTTTGGTTTGTGGAAAGATGATTTGGAACGCGCGCTGCCGCGTGTGGCGGAACTGCCGTTCGATTCAGAGCGCAAGCGTATGACGACGGTGCATGAAACCGCATCGTACGCCCGACAAGCGCCCGATGTCGTCGCGCGTGTTTTTGAAAACAAACCGCTGGCGCAGTTCACCAAAGGCAGTGTGGACGGCATGATCGCGCTGTCCAATCGTTTTTGGATGAATGGAAACGTCCATGCGCTGGACGACGCGACGCGCGCGCGCATTCTCAACGCGAATCAAGAATTGGCAATGCGCGGCATTCGCGTGTTGGGGCTGGCGTTTCGTCCGTTGGATGCGGATGAGCTCGCTTCGTCGGGATTGCTTCACCCTGTTCGCCATGACACGCTCCTCGCAACGACGAATCATGACCTCGAACGCGATTTAATTTTCGTCGGCTTGTTTGGCATGATTGACCCGCCGCGTATAGAAGTGCGCGATGCGGTGGCGACGTGCAAAACCGCCGGCATTCGTCCCGTCATGATTACGGGCGACCATCCGCTGACCGCGATTCAAATTGCGAAACAACTGGGCATCGCCGACGAAAACAGCCGCGCGCTGACCGGACAGGAATTGGAAAAAATGTCGGTGGCGGATTTGGAACGCGTGGTGGATTCCGTGCCGGTGTATGCGCGTGTGTCGCCCGAGCACAAATTGAAAATCGTGCAGGCGCTGCAAAATCGCGGCAACATTGTTGCGATGACGGGCGACGGCGTGAACGATGCGCCCGCGCTGCGCCGCGCGGACGTGGGTGTGGCGATGGGTATTACGGGCACGGATGTTGCCAAAGAAGCGTCCGAGATTGTTTTGCTCGACGATAATTTTGCGACGATTGTGGCGGCGGTAGAAGAAGGACGCGTCATTTACGACAATCTGCGCAAGTTCATCCAATTCAGCATCGCGGGCAACATCGGCAAAGTGAGCGTGATGCTGCTGGCGCCGTTCATCGGAACGGCTGTGCCGCTTTTGCCGTTACAGTTATTGTGGCTGAACGTGTTGACGGATGGTTTGCTCGGGTTGGGGTTGGGCGTCGAACAGGCGGAACGCGGGGTGATGAAACGCGCGCCGTACTCGCCGCACGCGCCAGTCTTGAGCCGCCGCATGCTCGCGCACATTACGTGGGTCGGTCTGTTGATTGCGGCGCTCGCGTTGGGCGTCGGTTACTTTTACGACATCGTATTGAATGTGGCGCCGTGGCAGACGATGATTTTCACTACGCTGGCGTTCGCGCAAATTTTTCAGGCGTTCGCGGTGCGTTCCACCGATACGTCGGCGTTTCGTCTGAATCCGCTGTCGAACCGGCTGCTGGTCGTGACCGCGACGATTGTGTTGCTTTCGCAGCTCGCGGTGGTGTACCTTCCGTTCCTGCAATCGTTCTTTAACACAACGCCGCTGCTGTGGAACGATTTACTCGTGTGTCTCGGCTTGGGTTCTGTCGTTCTCGTCGCGATGGAACTGGAAAAATGGTCGAGCCGACGCGGTCAAAAAACAACCGCCGCGCAAATGCCGGCTGCTCCAGCAATGTAATTTGCGCTCACGCGCCAACAATCGAATACCGTTCGTGTAATGTGGGATGCGCGTCTTGCCGCCATCTCACATTTTGTTTGACCATCAAAAATTATAAATCCCCTTACGCAGGTCATTTCGAACCGAGAGAGAAATCTCGGCTTTCCCTCTGAGATTTCTCGCAAGAGCCTGTCCCGAAGCATTGAGGGGACGGCTCGAAATGACAATTCTGCGTAACACAAATCATAAATTATACGAGGAGGTGTATGGACAATCCAGTTTCGGAAATCCAAAAACGCGTGGCAGAAAAACGTGAAGCCATCCTCGCGTTTATGCGCGAGATTTGCGCGATTCCTTCGATGGACTCGCAAATCGGACAGGTCGGCGCGCGCATCGGCGACGAAATGAAGAAACTCGCCTTTGACCAAGTGCGCTTTGACAAGATGGGCAATATTCTCGGACGCATCGGCAGTGGTCCGCGCGTGATTGTCTATGATTCGCACATTGACACCGTTGGCATCGGCGAACGCAGCGCCTGGCAGTGGGACCCGTTCGTCGGCAAAGTCGAGAACGGAATTTTGTATGCGCGCGGCGCGTGCGATGAAAAAGGTTCGACGCCGGGCATGGTGTACGGTTTAGCCATGGCGCGCGATTTGGGACTGCTCGACGGATTCACCGCATACTATTTTGGCAACATGGAAGAATGGTGCGACGGCATCGCGCCCAATGCGTTTGTCGAAGTGGACCCCCAAGTGCGCCCCGATTTTGTGGTCATCGGCGAACCGACCAAAATGCAAATTTATCGCGGACATAAAGGGCGGCTCGAATTGAAAATCACTGCCGATGGGCGTTCGGCGCATGCGGCGCATCATTATCTCGGCGACAATGCGGTGTACAAAATGGTCAATATCATCAACGCGGTGCGCGAATTGGACCGCCGTCTGCCAACGGACCCGTTTTTGGGCAAAGCGACCGTTGCCGTGACCGATGCATCCGTGCGAACGGCATCCATCAACGCGGTGCCCGACCAATTCTCGATTTATCTCGACCGGCGGCTCATTCTCGGCGAGACCAAAGACAAGGTGCTCGCGCAGTTCAAAGGTCTGATTCCCGATTATTTGCAAGAAGAAATTCGCGTCGAAGATTTGTTTTACGATACGCCGAGCTACACCGGCTTTGTCTTTCCGGTGGACAAGTATTATCCGCCGTGGGTGCTCGATGAAAATCATCCGTTGGTGCAGGCAGGACAGCAAACCGTTCAAGCGTTGTGGGGCGCGGCGGGTCCAACGGGCAAATGGGGTTTTTCGACGAACGGCACGTATTGGGCGGGCAAAGCGGGCATTCCGTGCATCGGTTTCGGACCGGGCGACGAAGAATACGCGCATCGGCTCGACGAACAAGTGCCGCTGGATGAGGTCGTGCGCGCGACGGAATGGTACGCGTTGTTCCCGCACTTGTTGAAAAACGCTCCGCTGTAGCGAATTCATTCGTTCAAGCGCAATGGAGACGCATCAATTCGTCACTCCGCTTGGACATCAAACGCACACTCCTTTGACTGTCCCATACTACACTGTCCATCTGACACACGCGGAGATAGTGTGTGCCGCGCATCCACCGCGTCGCGCGTGGAAGCGCGACCCGATTCGTTCTCAAGGAGGATACGAGTCATGCGAAGCTTTATGGGACGCGACATTTTGTCGCTCAAAGATTTTGAACGCGCCGAGTTCATGCGCGTGTTCGAGGTAGGCAAGGAGTTGGAACCGATTGCGCGCAATCGGCGCAACAGCGATTTGCTCAAAGAAAAAGCGCTGGTGACCGCGTTTTATCAACCGAGCACACGCACGCGGTTGGCGCATGAGGCGGCGATGCATCGGCTCGGCGGGCACGTTTGCGGTTTCGCCGACCCGAAAATGACGCGCGCCGGCGACTTTTATCAAGAGTCCATCAAAGATACGGTCAAGATGCTCGAATATTACGGCGACGTGATTGTGATGCGTCATTTTCAACAAGGCGCGCCGCACGAAGCCGCGAAATGGGCGAGCATTCCCGTCATCAACGGCGGCGACGGCTGGGGCGAACATCCGACCCAAATTCTCACCGACCTGTACACGGTGTGGCAAGAAAAGGGACGCCTTGACGGTTTGAATTGGCTCGCGGTGGGCGATATGCGGATGCGGACGATGCATTCGCTCGCGTATGCGCTGACGCAGTTTGCCTGTCCGATTACGTTTGTCGCGCCGCCCGACATGAGTTTGACGGATGAATTCAAGAACGAACTCCAACAATACAGTTTGGATTTTTCCGAAGCGGAACATGTGGAGCAAGCAATTGGCAAAGCCGACGTGATTCTGGTCGAGCCGGTTGTGCAGCCCGATTACACCAAAGCGCGCGATGAACGCGCGGGAAAAGAAATCGGACTGACACCCGCGAATTACAAAATCACGCGCGAACTGTTGACGACCAAAGCGAAACCCGACGCGATTCTTTTGCACTCGCTCCCGCGCATGGACGAAATTCCGACGGATGTGGACATTACGCGCTGGTCGCGTTACTGGCAAGAAGCGTTCAACGGCGTGGTGATTCGCATGGCGCTGTTGGCGCTGGTGTTGGGGGCGATGGAATGACAAGTGCGATAGTGCGATAGTGCGATAGTGCGATAGTTCAAGCGCGGATGTATACCAATGTCGAAAATCGAACGATTCGAGGATCTACTGTGCTGGCAAAAGGCGCGGACGCTTGCCAATGCGGTTTATGAGTTCACAGAACGCTCGTCTTTTTCGCGCGATGCGCGTCTGCGCGGACAATTGCAGGGGGCTGCCGGTTCGGTCATGCACAATATCGCGGAAGGGTTTGACTCGGGTTCCAAGCCGGAATTCGTTCGCTTTCTGAAAATGGCGCGCCGCTCTGCGAGTGAAATTCAATCCGAGCTCTATCTGGCAAAGGATCGCAAATATCTCACTGAGCAAGAGCGGCAATCTGCCCATGACTTGGCAACCGAATCAAAGCGACTCATCAACGGCATGATAAATCACTTGCGAGGCAAGGTCGAGAGCGATGACACATAAAACGAACCCACTATCGCACGAACGCACTATTGCACTACAAGACATTCACGACGCGCGCCGCGTCATCCACGACAAAATCCACCGCACGCCGATGCTGTCCGCGTCCGCGCTGGGCGAAATGGCGGGCGTGCAGCTCTTTTTGAAATGTGAGCAGTTTCAAAAAACGGGCTCGTTCAAACCGCGCGGCGCGTTGAATACGCTGGCGCATTTGTCGCCCGCAGAAAAAGCGCGCGGCTTGGTGAGCGCGAGCGCGGGCAATCACGCGCAGGGCTTGGCATTCGCGGCGCGCGTGTACGGCGCACAAGCGACGATTGTGATGCCTGCCGACGCGCCGCAAGCCAAAGTCAACGCCGTGCGCGGGTACGGCGGCAGCATCGTGTTCGCCGAATCGGTCAACACGATGTTTGACAAAATGCTCGCACTCCAACGCGAACACGGTTACACCCTCGCGCACCCGTTCGACAACCCGTACGTCATTGCGGGGCAGGGCACGATCGGTTTGGAAATTTTAGAAGATGTGCCCGACGCCGAGTACGTGTTTGTGCCGATCGGCGGCGGCGGTTTGATTAGCGGCATCGCGACCGCGCTCAAAGAAAACAATCCGCGCCTCCGCGTCATTGGCGTGGAAGTGGTCGCGGGCGGCGCGTATTACGCGTCGCGGCAGGCGGGCAAAAATACGCGCGTCGTGTGCAGTAACAGCATCGCGGGCGGCATCATTTGTCCGATGATTGGCGAGCACAATTATCCGCTGATGGAAAAATATGTGGATGATGTAGTGCTCGTGAACGACGAGGAAATCAAACAGGCGATACGTTTGATTCTCGAACGCGCGAAAATGATGGTCGAAGGCGCGGGCGCGGCGGCGACGGCGGCGATTTTGACGCACAAAGTTTCCTTGCCCCAGAACGCGCGTGTCGTGGCAGTATTGAGCGGCGGAAATGTGGATTTGGAAAAATTAAGAGAGTGGTTGTAGACAGGTAAACAAGTATACAGGTAGATACGAATCCATGTTTCCCTGTCTACTGGTTTACCATCCTACAAGAAATCTACACACAGGAGTCAAGCTCATGCAAACCTATCTTCGCGGTCGTGATTTAATCGGCGACCTCGATTTTTCAAAAGACGAAGTCGAAACGGTTCTGGATTTGGCGTTCGACTTGAAACGCAAACGCGCGGTGGGCGAACCGCACGCGCTGCTGCGCGACAAAGTGTTGGCGATGCTCTTTTTCTTTTCGTCCACGCGCACGCGCGGCTCGTTCGAAGCGGGCATGGCGCAGTTGGGCGGACACGCGGCATTCATCGAATCGCGCACGACGCAAATCGCGCACGGCGACACGCCAAAGGAAATCGGCGAAATTTTCGGACGGTATTTCGACGGCATCGCGATTCGGCATGTGGATTGGGGCAAAGGGAATCAGTACTTGAACGACGTCGCCAAAGCGTCGCGCGTGCCGGTTCTCAACATGCAGTGCGACATTTATCACCCCTTTCAAATTCTCGCGGACCTGATGACGATTGTAGAGAAAAAAGGACGCGATTTGCGCCGCCAGAAAATTGTCGTGTCGTGGGCATACGCCGCGTCGTATCAAAAACCCATGTCCGTGCCGCAGTCGCTCATTTTGCAGCTGCCGCGTTTTGGCATGGATGTCGTCTTGTCGCATCCGCCCGAATTCAAACTGATGCCGGACATTATGGACATGGCGCGCGAGCAAGCGCAAAAATTTGGCACCGGTTTTGAAGTGGTCAATGACATGGACGAAGGGTTCCGCGACGCGGATGTCGTCTATGCCAAGTCGTGGGGCGCGATGGTGCATACGCCCGATGAAAAACAAGGCGCCGAAATTATTGCCAAATATTCCGATTGGATTACCGACGCGCGCCGCATGCAGCTCGCCAAGCCCGACGCCATTTACATGCATCCGCTTCCTGCCGACCGCAATATCGAAGTGACCGACGAAGTGATTGACGGTCCGCATTCGGTCGTTTATGATGAAGCCGAAAACCGCCTGCATGTGCAAAAAGCGGTGATGGCGTTGACAATGAGCTAAGAAAGGATGAAATATGAAGGATGAAGGATGACGAGTTCGCGTGCACTGATTCATCCTTCATCCTTCATCCTTCAAAACTTATGGCAAAAGTCGCCGTGATTGCCGTCGGTGGCAACTCGCTGATTTTGGACGAAAAGCACAAAACGATTCCCGACCAATACGCTGCGGTCGTCGAAACCTGCAAGCATATTGCGGGCATGATTCAAGCCGGATGGGATGTCGTCATCACGCACGGCAACGGTCCGCAAGTCGGATTTATTTTGCGCCGTTCCGAACTCGCCCTGCATGAACTACATCCGGTGCCGCTGGACTATTGCGGCGCGGATTCGCAAGGCGCCATCGGGTACATGTTTCAACGCGCGCTCTACAATGAATTTCGCAAGCGCAGTATCGCCAAACAAGCCGCGACGGTGGTGACGCAGGTGCTCGTGGACAAGAACGATCCGGCGTTTCAAAATCCGTCCAAGCCGATTGGTTCGTTCATGAATGCGGAACAAGCTGCCCGGAAGCGCGCGGAAGAAAGCTGGCAGATGGTCGAAGACGCGGGACGCGGATGGCGGCGCGTGGTGCCTTCGCCGATGCCCAAAGCGATTGTCGAACGCGACGCGATTGACGCGCTCATTCACGCGGGCTTTGTGGTGATTTGTTCGGGCGGGGGTGGCATTCCCGTCGCGGAAAACGAAAACGGTGAACTCATCGGCGTCGAAGCGGTGATTGACAAAGATTACGCGGGTTCGCTGTTGGCGCGCAGCGTCGGCGCGGATTTGTTCCTCATCTCGACAGCGGTGGAACGAGTCGCGTTGAATTTTAACAAACCCAATCAACAGTGGCTCGACCACCTGACAGTGGACGAAGCGAAAAAATATCTCGCCGAAGGACATTTCCACAAAGGTTCCATGGGTCCGAAAATTCAAGCCGCGATTTGGTTCCTCGAAGGCGGCGGCAATGAGGCGCTCATCACCAATCCCGAAAATCTCGAACGCGCGCTGCGCGGCGAAACGGGAACGCGGATAACCAAGTAAGCGAGTAAACAAACAAACGAGCGTATAGGGAAACGAGTAAACAAGCAAACAGGTATATAGGGAAAAATCTATTCTGTCTACCCATTTCCCTGTTTTCCTGTTTCCCTATCTTTCCTCTTACCATGTTTTTACAATGCACGCTCTGCGGCAAAACGTACCCCCCGGATGCGGTGCGGTACGTGTGCCCCGACCACGGCGACGACGGCATTCTCGACGTGGTGTACGATTACGCTGAAATCAAGCGGCGCACCTCACCCGCGCAAATCTCCGCGTCGCGCGAACATTCCATTTGGCGCTATTGGGATTTGCTGCCGTTGACGCCC